>Ga0181394_1000898_pt1 | contig 12979 bp, 15 predicted proteins | sample 17SPOviralmetaG_FD_130123 | JGI IMG/M metagenome (GOLD analysis project Ga0181394, IMG submission 130123) | Marine viral communities from the oligotrophic San Pedro Time Series (SPOT) site, San Pedro Channel, CA, USA - 17 SPOT_SRF_2010-11-23 | ecosystem: Environmental > Aquatic > Marine > Strait...
ATTGTTGTTCCATGTTCCGCTTGAAAAAGTCCAAGTTCTCGCTGTGCTAGGCTGATCAGTAACCGCAGTTGATGATCTTTTATAAGCATATACATTAGCTGTATTAAAACCATCTTCGCCATCTATAGAAGCCGCATCTGTCGTGGCATTTACAGGTGTTTGACCATTAAAGTCAGAGTCAGATGTTTTATTGTCTGACCGATCAACAGATTTAAATTTGTAATAAAACGCAGTTGCATCTGCTAATCCACCATCTAGATGCTCAGATTTTGCACCAAATCCACCCTTGGCAATAGATACTTGAACATAAGTACCATTAGAAGTTGTTGCACGATGAATCTCTACATGATCAAAGTCTTTTTCACTAGGGTTTGTCCAAGCTAAACTAATTGACTTGTAACCTGCCGTTGCTGTAATAGATGTCGGCAACGATGGCGCTGTTGTGTCAGTAGCAGGTACTGCACTAGAAGTTACATAAGCACTATTTATTCTAAGCTCATTGACAGCTTTAACTCGAACCTCGTAAGTTTTGCTTGGATCTAGTCCTACAATCTGTAGAGGTGATGTTTTAGTTTCTTGTGCATAATAGTCACTTGTTTCTACAGCAAGACCATTACCTGTACCTGAACCAGTTGCTGTAAACACAGTACCTACAGAATTAGATATTGCTCCAATAGCAGTAAAGTCTGTACCACCTACTACTATTATTTTGTATTCTTTAGCAACCTGAAAACTACCAGCGGAAGTAGCTTGGTTCCACTCGACAACATAATGATCAACAAAAGCATCAACGGATGCTGGCCAGCTAACATTAAACGATATATTATCGGTCCCATCAGATGATATAAACGTATCACCTGTTACAGTTAAACTGGCGGGTGCGACAGGCGCTCCGCCTTCATACAAATCTACCGTGCCAGCGTTTAAAAATACCTCTTCATCTGCATCCCAAGACCAAATAGAAGATGCTGTTTCTATTGCCTCGACATTAACCACTATCTGGTCAGCACTAAAGCCCATCGAATAACCAACGACTTCAAAAACTTTTGCCACATATTTAAGTCTTGCATTCGTAACGGTTATATTATCGCCAATTTTAAATTTTAGAGCGTTTAAATTACATGGAATAGTAATAGATTCTTGTTGCCTAGATCGCTTTAAAGCAAGCTGTGCGATTCTTTGAGCGCGTACATTGTTAATGGTGTAAGGCAAGGGCATATCAAGATAAATAGGATCGCCATCTTGCGCGGCGAAAGTGCTAGATATTTGGGCAGGGTAATCAGCTAAAATGTAATTATCTTCTTCAGATAAGAAGACGCCTTTGACGCCATTGTATGCGTTTCTTCTTGACTGTTTTGTTTGAACGCTGATCTCACCAATCATCATAGATTCGTCAATGTTTACAGTAGGAGCTACGTACTGCCCAGCGTGAATCTCAAATTTACCACCTGAATAAATAAGACGGCCAATCATTGCTCCTGTCATGTTTTCTATGTTGGCCTTAATAGAATTTGCAGTGTCAACCACCCCGTCCATTGTGTATCTAGGTTGATTTCCACCTGCGGCTAAAGTAACAAGCTGATTACAAATATCTTTTGCATCGTTTACGCTAGATGTAAGTATATTAGAAGCAGTCTCCCCTAAACCGTATTTTGTATCACGTAAATAGTCATAAATACACAGTGCAGGATTTTGTGACCAAGCAGTTGTGTTTGTCTCTGGATCAAGAACTTTTTTACCACGGATAACAGTCGATATGTTTGGCAAGCCCTGCGAAAACTGTTCTTGGTCATACTTAAGCCTGACTATTATGTAAGCAGTGCCTTCTAACTTATGATTAGCAGTCCATTTGTTATTTGATGCAGATATTAGAGCCGCATTAGCAGTTTGGTTATCTGTCCCACCATAATATCTGTATAAAGTTACGTAATTAAACCAATTACCGACAAAAGAATTATTCTCCCAGATCTTTTCATCGTTGAACCACACTTGCTCATAAGCATCAATCTCATGACCTGCAATTGCAGTTACTAGCCAAAGGTATTTGTTATCTGTGCCAGTAGATTCTAAGTAGACAACATTGCCGCCAATACGCGCACGACCATAGACGATTTTGCGAGAATGTGCCGCTTCTCTAGTCATAACAGAGCGACCACCCATCTGAGTACCAAGATCAGGCTTTGGCATTAATGCGCGAGAAACTAATGATAAACCTGCGCCTATAGCAAATGCTTTTAGCCCTGCTATTGTAAAAATAGTGCCAAAAGTAAGAGTGCCTGCCGCTATTGCTGACCCGACACTTGCTAAACCTGCGATTGCCGATATCATTAATTAATCCTTAAAGCATTTAGAATAAATGCGCTCAATAAAATCAAACCCCATCCCGACCATAAGATTATCAAAAGGTATGTGAACTTTAGTATTGATGTTTAATAAAGATATGCCATTTTCTCGGCAGTGATCTTCTGCATACTTAACTAACTTGTAACCAGTAGCACCTGCTCTGTGATCTGGCAAAACAAAAACAACATCGTTGTTAGCAAATATATGATCTTTATAATGCAGACTTCTGTTAACTATAAGAACACAATACCCTACCAACTCGCCATCTTGTCTTGCTGTAAATATTCTAAGTATACCAGCGGCATCTAATCGAGCATATTCTTGCCAATCAGGATTTAGCTTTATTGTGCCTTGATTTAACGCCACCATTTCCCAATGCTTTTCAAGCAGAGGCTTCATGTCGTCTTTGACGTTAGCGAGGCATTCGTAAGCTATTTGCATAATTATTCCTTAAAAATGAACAGTCCCTATTCCTCCTCCGTCTGGACTGCCTTGACCTCCGCTTTGCGGTGTTGGTCTTCCCCATAGGATTTCTTTTTCAACAATAGCTGTTACAAACTCAAATCCTTTGTCCGTAGGGTATTCAATCTTCTGATCTTCTGCGGTATAGCGTCTAACCTTAGTTTTTTCAAACGCAATTAATTTGTTTTCAGCAGAAACAGTAATTGTAGAATAATCACCATTTTCAGCAATTGTCATCGTGTCCATAAAACCGCTAAAAATAATTGTAGGGTCAGCTATTAAAGAGCCTGTGTCGTCAAAAGCTCCTAACCTTACTATAATTGGCCGACCTTGATATTCATGCGTTAAAGCTACATCTAACAATTGAGCTTTTACGCCTGTTAAACTGACAATAATACCTTTTGCAGATATATCTGCTGTTTCTTCGACAGCACTTATAGCAAGCAAATCACCAACTCCTAAAAAATTTACGCTTTCAAAAGTTAGATCTCCTAATCCCGACCATATGTTTATATTGCTAGTGGTTTCACCAGAATCAAAACTCATACTTACAAGATAAATAGGTCGAACGACATCAGCAACAAGTGCGTTGCTCATTGCAGTAGTTAGTGTTCTACTCATAGTGCTTCAACACAAGCAAAGGTAAAACCGTATATGCTTGCCTCGTTTATAGACCAACCTATATCGTTAGATGTCATACGCCATAGACTTTTAGGTAAGTTATATTTCACTGGTAAAGATCCAGTCACAGCAGACCGCAAAGGTGGCTGAAAGTTAAGCGTAGCTTCGTTGGCAACTTTAGTCTCAGTAACAATATAAAGATAACTGTTAAGCTCAAAGTAAGTTCCTGCTTGTACTTCATCTGACGCACCTGCTGACAATTCAAAAGTTTCTGCTCTTATAGCGGCACTACTTACAGCACCATTCGAAAGAGTGCTTGTGTGTAAAGGATTACCAAAAGTAAAAGTACCTTCTCTTCCTTTAAGACCAACAATAAATGCTTGAATTGCCCGCGCATCCAAATGATTAAGTGGCGGCAAAGATATTTCAGCTTCCCATCTAGCACCTTGATGAACATTGACTTGTGTATCCAAAGTAAACGGTGATTCAGAAACAGCAACCACTCTGCGTAATCTCATAGACATATTCTGAATGCCTACTGAAGGAAAAGATAAAGGCATCTATTATGCTCCTGCCATTGCTTTAGAGAAGTTACCACCACGCAATCTAGCATCTGCTACAGCGCCTTTAGCGGCTTGAGCTATCTGAGGCATTAACTGAACGATCTCAGCACGTACCGTTTGCTGTACGCCTGTCGTTACGTTAATTGTTTGTTGAACAACAACGCCAGATGATTGACCTTTAGTGTGATCAATAATTGTCTCATTAGGGTGAAGTATTGCAGGGAAACCGCCTTTTCCGTCTACGCCTCCAGATCGTGAGCCGTACCCAGTAAATCCACCGCCATCGCCTGAAGGCAACCTAGGGCCAACAAAGTTAGCGCTACTCTCGATGTTAGATGATGATTGACCAACAAAACTTGTTATAAACCCAAACGCTTGATCAACGATGTACTTTTGAATTAGCATTTTTATTAAACTATCAACAACAGACTTAGCCATTGATCGCATTGCATCTGCAAAGTTAGCCGCCCCTGTAATTCCTGCGGTCAGGGCGTCTGTAAGGCCGTTTAAGCCCTGTTTCGTTAGATTTTGTATATTGGTATTCATATCAGGAATAGAGTCAGAAAACGCCTTAAATCCTAACTCAATATCACTAATCGCTTTTATGGTCGGGACAACTGCATCAGGTATGACATCAGAAACAGTTCCAAGAGACTTTTTTAGTGCTTCGATTTCTGCATTTAAGCCAGTAGCAAAACTGACTCGATTCATTAAATCTAATTCTGTGCCTGTTTGTTCTGCGGTTACTAAAAGATCTTGTAAAACTAATAATCTATCAAGCTCTCTTTTCTGAGCCGCTTTAGAGCTTCTTAACGCTCTTGCATTTTGACTTTCCATGCGTTCCGCACGTTCAGCCATTGACTTGCCAAGATTGTCTATTTCAAGCCTTAGTTGTCGAGCATTTTTGTCTGCATCAGAGGTAAAAAGATTTGTTATTGCATCTTTTGCTTTTAGGCTTTCGTTATAAACGGTTATAAAGCCATTTGCTAGATCCTGAAACGCTAACAACGCAATTTGGATGCCTGACAAAAGATCTATCGCTAAACTTTTAGCAAACCCCTCAATACCACCTTTTGCTTTTTTGATCTTATTAAAAAATACAATAAATCGTTCAACAATCATTTCGATCGCAGGTGCAAATGCGGCAACCGTCTGATCTCGAACACCTTTAAAAATTGCATTTAATCTAGTTAGCGAGTCAACAGTATCCTCAACACCCGATGCGGCAGTCGTTGACATTGCAAGACCAAGTGATCGAGCCTCGCCAAGCATCGCTTTAAGTCCATCACTACCTTGAGATAAAGTATTAACTAAAGCCGCACCCTCACTGTCAAACAGTTTAAAGGCTAGTCTAAGACGGTCAGATTCACTCTCTACATTACTGAAGGCATCCGCAAGGACAACCATTCTTTCATCTAATGGCATTCGGTTTAACTCTTGAGCGTTAATCCCTAGCTCTCGAATTGCGCCTTTTGCCTCGCCCATGCCTTGAGCGGCCTCTGCGGTTCTACGTGTAAACCGTTGCAGAGCCATATCCATTGTTGTTGTTGATACGCCAGTAAGATCAGCCGCATATCTAAGCGCACCTAAAGCCTCGGTGGTTGTGCCTATTTTCGATGCAGTCTTAGCTAATGAGTCAGTGGCACTAAGAGATGATTTGACTAATAGGCCAAAGCCAGCAACGCCAGCTACGCCTACCAAAGCAGTACGCATTGAAAATACTGCGCCTGTGACCTTTTTTAAACCTGCTGTAACGCTACCAAAGCCTTTCTTGGTTTTGTCAAACGCCTTAATCGTAATGTTTACATTTTCAGCCATTGTTTTCACTCATTATCTTAAAGTAGGCCAACCATTCATTAAAATGATTTACAGGCATTTGTTCAGCATCTTCTAACGTAATGTGAAGGCGATCAGCCAAAGATAAAAGATTCATCCTTGAGTGATCGCTTCTCAGTTTTTTTCAAACATCTCTGGCGATTCTATCTCTGCAAACATCTGATTGGCTATATCTGATATAACGCTTGTTTCTTCGCCCATCAAATCTATTCGATCTTCAGCAGATGCAAACAATTTTGTCCCACCTTGATCTTCTGCCTTCATGCAGATTAAGTCTACCATAGCACCGACAGTAGTGTTGTTAAGAAAGTCAGGGTGCTTCTTCTGCAACTGGTCTAAGTCATAGCAAGTAATCGTTCTGCAATACAACTTAAATGCTCCAGATTCGTCACCCCAAGCTGGTACTGATACTTCTCGCGCTTCTAACTTTCTTCTGTTTCGTAACTCTTTAGCTAATCCCATGGTTTATCCCCCTTAGTTAGATGCTGTAGTCACTGCTCCAGTACATTGTATTGTAAAGCTTGCTTCTACCATGCCGTCAAAAGCGCCAGTAATAGACTTGCTTGTTACAATTCCTGATCCTGAGTAATACTCTTCACCAGAACCAGTGCCAGTTGGATGTACTTGCCAATCGATAGATGCTCTCTCATCTAAGGCAGTTTGCTGTGCATCAGCCTCATCCCAGTAAACTTCTAGAGTCAATGTGTTAGTCGAAAGACCTTGCTTGTACGATCGTACAGAATCACCCATTACTGAATCTTCAATAGTGTCTGCTGAACCGTCTAACGTGAAAGAACGAACCTCGCCCACAACGGCCACAGAGCCGCCAGATGCCGCGATTTTTACTACACCAGATGCGCCTGTTTTAGTCGCCATGATTATTTACCTTTTAAGTTAAGTTAAGTTGTGCCGCGAGTATACTGATATACAATGCGAACTGTAATAATGACCCCACCAACGGGATCAATAGAACCTTCATCTATCTCAACATTAACCACTTGCGTGTCTATGGCTTTATTGCCTCTAGTACGGTCAACGTCAAGACCTTCTTCAATCGCCTCGATTATGTTGTTTCTTGCGCTGTCAATTGCAGAGCTTTTAACAAAACAAACCAAGTCATAATTTATTGTACCCATTCTCTGAGTAGTCGATCCACCTATCGAAGCATCCTCTCTGCTTTCATCAGCACTACGTACTAAGACGGCAGGGTATTGAGCATTTGATAACTTCTCAAAGTCAAACGGCTCACGTGTAACATATTTTACAGCAACAGGACTGTTGATCCCTTTAAGCGTAGTAACGATATTTTCTGCTATTTCTTCTCTTACGCTCATTTTAAGTTCCTAAAAAAGACCTGACCTAACTGCTTTTCTTCTTTGCGATTAAAACCAAAGAATGGTCTGGACTTGTTATTCATTGCCGCCTTTTTAGCTTCTGCGGCACGTGTAAAAAATATAACAGCCTGTTTACTATTTGCCTTAGTTGTAATACTGCCAAGCATCTTACCTGTAAACTGCAAATCAGGTGTTGATCCTCTCCCTCTTTTACTTCTAAATGCCGCATAGGTAGGGTTGTACTTTTTAAAAAAACCGCCTTTAAATCCTCTTCCTTTAGCAGTCCTGTCCTCAATGATACCTACGCCAGCTTGTGCAGTAATTGATAAAGCCCTACGCACACTTGCTGATAATTCTTTTCCCTTCTTTCCTATTCGCCTTGATACTTCTTTAGCGTTTGTTTTAACGCTGAATTGCATTATCTATCTAACCGCTGTCCGACAGGCTGTTTCTCATCTTCTTTAACAACGCCATCGCCATCTTCGTCATAGTCTACGCCATCAGCCAATACGGCTTCTAACTCTTCGCCATATCGTGCCTTGTAGAAATCTATCATACTTTGAAATCTGTCACCTTCTACCCAGTTAGTCAACTGAGGTAACGCATAACGCCACAACACAAGATAAGCACTTGCCATTGTAAACTGCGTTGCTGTGAGCTTGGTATTGTCCATCTCACCAGCTATATTCTTGCGAGGCCACCATCTAATTCGCAACTCACGCTGTATATCAGCCTGTGCTTTAGGGTGCTCAAGAACAAAAGACTCGATACCTAGATCGAGAATGTCTGGAATTAATTTTAATAAGTCTGCATCGCTTGAATAAGCCATTACCATTTCACCTTGTCAGCCCAATAAGCCGCTGATGCTGTTTTGTCTTTACGTCCTTTTGCTATCTGCTTTGCAAATCTTGCTTTGAACGATCTTCTCTTTGCTTTGTCTGCTTCTGATTCATTCTTTCTAGGCGGTTTGTTATCTGCACCTTTCTGTCCAAACCTAATTAGCTTTATCTTATCGCCTTCTTTTGCCAGTACAGCGTGACTCTTGCTGTCATGGTTAGGTGTTCTCTTAGGTTTGTTGTAACCGTCAAACCTTTCACCGCGATAATTTACTGCCATATAAACCTCGTAAGAATGCCCCCTTGCGGGGGCAATCAGTATTACAATGCCGCGTCAGATAGAATCTCAACACCGAACGAGTCATCAAGCTCTGCAACACCATATACAGCAGTGGCGTTTAGCTCGAATGCTCTGAGAGACTCATCACGCTGAGGCGCAATGTTAAAGTCGCGCTTCATAGCAATCATCAATGCTTCTGGAGCAAATACAGCACCTTTCGCATCGTCATTGCCGTCTACAGATACGTTAGCAGACTCATATACATTAATACCTGCGATAGTACCAACATAACCAGAACGCATTGCTTCGTTTTGCAAGTCGCCACCATTTGGATTAGCAAAGGTGTTAGTTAGGTTAGCTTTCAACTGGTAAGCTTGGAACGGATGTACAACAGCGTTAATCGCTCCAGTGACCTTGTTAGAGCGCAAAGTAGCCGCGGCTTTAAACAAGTCAGCAACAGTAATCTCTGCGCCAGCCGATCCAATAGAGCTAGAGAAACCGTCAAACAAAGCGATCAAGTCAGTATCAATCTTAGTAGCAATAGAGTTACCAAGAACAGTACCAAGCTCAACAGCAGGGTTTCCGTCACCGTAAGTTGCCATATCAGTCAATAGAACTTGTGCGCCTACCTCACCAACAGTTACAGAAACTGAAGAAGTAGAAACAGTAGTGCTAGTCATGTCAGTGCCTTCAGTCAATGCCGCGGCAGTAATCGCAGGATACTTAGGAACCTGAATAGTCTTGCCAGCTTGTGCTTGAATGTTGTACTGAGTTACTAGACCCATCATTAGGGATTGCTCTTCTGCGGTGAAACGCGCCTGAGCTACGATATTGACGAACAGGTCGTCAAGAGTTGTGGAAGTTGTTGCGGCCATGATTATATCCTCAAAAATTAAATTAGTGGTTTGTGGTTACTTTTTCTTCATCGCGGCAAATTGCTCTTTGCCACCATTACTCCAGTTTGCAACCATATCTGCCACAGATTGAGGCTTCTGTGTAGAGCCACCAGCGTTACCCATCGATCCTGTGCCACCTTGTGACGCTTTGACCATGTGTGGGTTTACTGTCAAAAATTCTGCTACCATTTCATTAACAGATAGCAGATCACCGCTGTCATTGTATCGCGGTACTCCGTTACCGTCTAGCACCTCTACCATTCCATCATCTGACAGTCTGGTTTGGTCTTTTAGCAACTGAGATACTTGATTTGGATTGACAGCGTTATTATTAGAAGCCGCACCAAGAATCGCTCCATCTACTAGCGTCTGTTGCAACTTACTTTTGTAACTCTGTATTTCCGCATCTTTCTTTTCAACTGTTTTCTTCAGGATAGAATCAAACTCGCCTCTCTCTTTTTGTCGCTCAAGTTCTGCGGCCTCTCTCTTTGCCATCAGTTCTTTTGCGTCATCAAGATCAATGCCTTGTATCTTCTTATCGAACTTGCGTTGCTCTCTTGCTACGCGATCCGCAACAATGCGGTCTAGTTCATCCTGTGTAAACGTCTTTGTTTCCTGAGTTTCTACTGCCGCTGTTTCAGTCTCAGCTTGTGTTTCCATGATATCATCGCTCATGTTACGAACCTCTTATAGAGTATTGGTGAATTAACAGTATAGCATATTACTTATTTCTTGCTTTTTTTCTTCTTCTTTTTGGGTCGTCCTACTTTAGTTCCGTATGTACCTTTACCTTGTGGCATTATTGTCTCCTTAAAAAACAGCCCTAAATCTATGACGGCAGTTATAGCCGCCACGCACAATAAACGGATTACCGTCTATTTTTCCAGCCCAATCACCAGACCAGATTTCTTGAATTTCTTCTTTGGTGTATGTCTTGCCTACGTGCTTTGAACAGAACTTGCGCGTAACCTCATCATCTGGCCCTTGATACTTAAACTCTTTAGCACCTGCCTCTAAAGCTATTCTCGTATTTACAGAAGCATCAAACTGCATCAAGGCATCATGTAGCTGTTGACTAGCATAACGACCTAGATCACTGCCTACAGTTGCTCTAATCGTTGCTACGCTTGCGGCAAACGGTGTGCCTACTAACGTGCTTTCATAAACTTCTTTAGCGATTACATCTAGGTACTGCTGACCTAAGTCCTCAAACCCTTTAAAGGTTAAGCTCTGTAGTTGCTGAATAATACTTGCATCAAGATTAGCTATGTCACCATACTGACTCAGCATAGCTACAACTTTATTTGCTACACCTGTGTACTCTCGAACTAAACTATCAACGACCGTCAAATACTCTTGGTCTATAGCTTCTCTTAATAAAACCCTAGCCTGTACAGCCCATTCTAAATCGAACAACTCACCATCACGCAATGGCGCAGTAGCCATAATATCTGCTATACGGTTTTCTAGCTTTACCAGAGCATTTGCAAGCTTTGCCTGATGTGTTTCAGCAAGCTTTACAAGATCACGCAACTGATCTATATCAGCGGCCATTAGAACTGCCCTAGATTACTACCAGTGCCTTCTTCTTTAGCAGACATAAGCTCATCACCGCCCTCGACTTCATCAAGGCCAATTTTTTCTCTAACCTCGTTAGGCGTTACAAGACCAGCGTCAATATGGTAGCTGTAAATTTGAGTCTTATCTGAGAAGTCGCCAAGGACAGATGCTGTCTCTTCTATCTCTGCGTGAACCTTCGCTAGAGCCTCGTCATCAAGTATTAGATCAGCGATCTTTTTATCTATCTCCATCGACAGGGTAGCCGACTTAACGCCAGTAGAACGCATTTGCTGAAGGAACATAAGCTCCTTATCGTAATCTCTAAGATCAAATGCATCAGGGTAGAATATTTCAACATCAGGGGTAACATCTTGCCAATCACAGAACAACAACCATAACTGCTCTTCGGCTAACTCTAACAAATCAGCCTTCTCTGCTAATTTAGCATTGAGCATTTGGAATTCTGTTGCCATAGCCACACCGCTCATAGTTTTAGCTTCTGTGCCACGTACAGCACCCATATGACTCATGCGGTTAATAGACTGAATCTTATCTTGTATTGACGCTCTAACAGCGTCTAAGTTCTGTCCGCTTGGCTGTAGTTGGTAAGGCTTTAGGCTTGCGTCCATATCATCAGGTAAATTAATGACTGCACCTGCCCCTGCACTGGCATCTGTCTGATATGACTTTACTAGTGTCGGGTGGTTGCTGATCCGAATCAATTGCTCGATTTCTGATAGCTCTTGATAGATAGCGCGTTGCATATAACTAGCATCGGCTATATCGCTTAATCCTATGCCTCTTGTAACGCTACGGTTAGCAGGTAAGAATACGGCAGGTATACGACCTAACACATTGTCATCAACTTCTATCTGCTTATCTAAGTCATTTACCGAATGCCATAACTCTACGCGGTCTTTGTACCAGACTCTGTAGTATGTCTCGGTGGTAGTCTCATCAACACGTATAACAGACTCTCTGACCTTTAGGTAGTCAAGCTCAAACCTACCGCTAGGGGTTCTAACATAGTTCCAATCTAAAACGTTTTCAGGAGTAAACATCGTTACATAAGGACGTATGTCTTGCGCTAACTCTTCAGCTTTTGTACCTGCGTTAGACTTTGGCTTATCCATCATAATCCAGACATGACCATATACACTTGACCAGATCTGGCATTCACGCATGAACGCATTAAAGCTACGACCCTCTAGGTCACAGTCATCTATAAAAGGTTCTAATGCTACGTTATTAGCCGCGCTGTTATAGGCTCTAGTGGGTGGCACTCGCCACAAAAAGCTGGAGTAAATGTGAACTATAGACTTTGCATGATTATCTAAAGGCGTTAAATCTAATCTACGGTCATAGTCATCACTAGTTTCTGATATGTAGCGCGTCAAATATGCGCCATTAAAGTAGTCCTCTCCACCCAGATAAGAGCGAACATAAAACTCCCATCGGCTTTCGTATTTATCATAATCGGGGTGTGTTGTATCTGCGTTCAATCTCATCAAGTCCACCTAGTCGGTTGTGGTGTATCGTATTCTGTGCGAACAGGGAACAAATATTCTACCAAGTAACCGAGGGCATCGTTCATATGATCAAAGCCATCTTTATTTGGTATGCTTGTTCCTTCCTTGTATGTTTGTCGTTCTAAGCTCTTAATCGTTTGCTTACACTTAGGACTAAAAAACAATTTCCGCTGACCATTACTGCTTAGTAAACGGCTATTCACTGCGTTTATTCTATCTCTAACCAGAGCATGGGACTTCTTGGCTTTAACCGCGAACCCTGCGTTCTGTAAGATCGACAAATCTGTACGACCACCTGCGCTTGTTTTGCGCTGTCTTGATGCTGGGTCTGGATAAACTATTATATGACGATTCGGGTAACGGTCTTTTATTTCCGTAACCATCTCGTCAGTGTTCGACCCATAGATGACAATCTCGTCAACTGCATACAGCATCTCGCCTTTACGAATGCAGATTACGGCTGACATAGGGTCTAAGTTAAAATCCATACCAATATGTAGAGTACCATCATCCTTGCAATCAACGACAGATAGTTCTCTACTAAATGCATAATATATCAAACCGCTGTATGTCACAAACTCTGCACAGTATTCTTGATTAAATGTACGCTCATCAAGATCTATTTTAGCGGCTTCAACCTCTGATTCAGGAACATTACCACCCTGTAAAGTTGTATATTGAAAGCTTGACCAATTTGGTAGGTTATTAACACCAGATGC
>Ga0181394_1000899_pt1 | contig 12977 bp, 13 predicted proteins | sample 17SPOviralmetaG_FD_130123 | JGI IMG/M metagenome (GOLD analysis project Ga0181394, IMG submission 130123) | Marine viral communities from the oligotrophic San Pedro Time Series (SPOT) site, San Pedro Channel, CA, USA - 17 SPOT_SRF_2010-11-23 | ecosystem: Environmental > Aquatic > Marine > Strait...
ATATATTATAATATAGATAAAAATATTACATTACTTTTTTTAATTTCATATTACTTATACTTCCATCATCTATATTATTATAAGCAATATATAAATTTATCTTTTCTATATCAGATAAACTATACCATTCATCATAACTTATACCATTATAAGTTATAATATTATTTATATCTTGTGATAATATATCACTAACTTCTATATTATTATTATAAGTAATATTATAAGGATCATAATTTGTAGTATTATTATCATAATAAACTGGTTCATCAAATATGGATGGTATAGTATCTACAACTGGTTTTGATACTGGAATAATATATTTATTTTTTAATTCGTTTAATTCATCTTCTAAATTATTAAGGGTAATATCATATTCATTTAATTCATCTTCTAAATCTTTGATTTCTTTATTAGATTTAGTCAACTTATCCTTTAATCTTTCATTTTCTTTATTACATTTTTCTAATTTTTTCTTTAATTCATTATTTTCACGTTTCAATTCTGGATTATCTGGTGATTGCACTATATTTAATGATTGATACATTATTTTATCATAAAACAATTTTGTTATTTGTGTTAATAAATCTTTATCATCATTCTTTAACATCTTTAACTTATATGCTGACTTTTTATTATCTCTTTTCTTAATATTATTTTCATCATTAGTGAAATCAAGATAAGGCATTACATGATTTAATATTTGTTTATTCATTATATTATACCATATATTTTAATTTTAAGTAATTACTTATATAATCAGTAATTTTACTTAAATAATAAGTAAATTAAAAAACCATAAAAATAGATAAAACATAAAACTATTTGAGATTAACATACCATATGAAATACTTTATAAAAATATATCTAAAATTGTCAAAATTTAAAATACTTAATATTTAAGTAAAACCTTTTAAAAATAAAATTTGAAATTTAATATTATATATTTTGCAACTTATAAAAATGGAAGAACAAATGGATCATTTTGATATAATCACTAAACAATTAAAACTTATGAATAAAGAAATTAAATCATTAAAAAAAGAAAATGATAAACTTAATGAAATAATTAAAGGACATAATACTGATATTCTATTAATTAAAGGACTACATAAAATAGAAATGGATAGTAAAAAAACTACAATTAGATATCAAAATAAAAAATTAGATGCCCAACAAAAAGAAATTGAACATTTAAAAAATGAATTAATTAAACTATTAAATAATTAATTTATCATATGCATCTTTTAATTTTATAAATTTTTCATTTGAACCATTTGCTTTATCTGGATGATACTTTAAAGATAATTTATAATATTGTCGTTTTATTTCATCTTTACTTTTCGGTGGCATTAATCTTAATATATTCCAGTATTCCATATTAATATCATTATTATTATTATGACAACTTGTATCGTTATTATAATCAAAATTATTATTATACTTAGATCTTTGGTTTATCCAACATTCTTTGCTACACCATCTTGTATATGGATTATATCTTTGATTACATCTTTTACAAAATGGATAATATTGACTTTCAGACCAATAATCAAAATCATCAATCATATTAAATTACATATATTTAAATTTTGATACTTAAACTATTTCTTACCATTTTTCTTTTTATTGGTTTCAAATATTTCGTTTGGTTTTATCTTATCACGAACTTGTGCTTTTTCTACATCGTGTTGTAAACCTTGTTTATAAGTTGGTGTATTAGTATTTAGTGCTTTAACATATTTAGTTTTTTTTGGCATCGTTATATAATATAAAATATAATTTTAATTAAAAAAAATATTATACAAATAAAAATATAACTTATAATATAAAATGTCATTAGTCATATGTTCTAACCAAGAAAAAGATGGAACTACTTTACGTCAGAATCAAAGCATTTATAATGCTTGGAGTTTCAGAAATCCCTTATCTTCTACTATGACTATACCAGCAAATAGTCAAGTAGCATTACAATCATGTAAAGTAAATGTTGATGGACGTGTTGTATTTTCAAGAAACAATAATAAGTTTTATCATTATTTTGGTGATAAATTAAGTTTTGATAGTGTTGAAATAGCAGATAGTACAAGTCATCCAGTAATTGTATCATTAACAAATAGTGAAGAAAATGGACAAGTTGTAGAATTATCTGTTGATGATTTTGCTAATAGAATTCAAGATAGAATTAGAGATACTACATATCATCCAAATTGTAAAGAACAATTTTTATGTGAACCTTTAAGAAATGCAAGTGGTCTTGATTTTCTTGGTTATAAATTTACACACGTTCAAAACGACACTAATGTTAATAGTGTTCCACCAAACAATGATTTTACAAATTTTTTCAGTCCAGATACACCATCTGCTTTTACTTATACTGGTGGTGTATTTACAAGAACATTAGATGGTAATGATACTGGATGTTGTGGTATAGCAACAAATAAACCATTTAGTTTAACAAATGGATCTTATATTGTAAATGTATCAACTGCTAATGCAAGTGATTGTGAATGGTCGGTTGCATTAAGTCGTCATGTTAATTTACCAGATGGCGATGGTTTATATTATCCAGTTTATTATGATATTACTGGTGATGATGATTTAGATTTTAATGAAGAATGTTTTGTTGATTTTGGTGTTGGACGTAATGCATCTGATGAATTAGTAGTTTTCCAAACTGGTTTTAGTGATGATAATAATAGTACATATAAACAAGAAATACAATATTGGAATAATACTAATAGTTCATTTACTGGTGCTGGACGTTCCGCTATAGTTGATGATTATAGTAAATATGGTTTTTTCAGTGAAGGTGAAAAAATAAGTGTTAAAGCATATAGTGATAGTACTACTGCTTGGCATTTGATTACTGAATATGATTCTGTAAATGCTGGCACAACTTATTATAAACCAGTTAATCAATCATGCTGGTGCTTACATCCAACATTATGTATTGGAACTAATTCTGATAGAAGTGCAAGCACTTGTTCACTTACTATTGAAGAATTTAGTAGTGTCAGTTTAAGTGATTATGATTCTACAATTGCTAATAAAGGTGGATGGTTTGAAACAATGGAACAAATAAATAAAACTGATTGGTGTTTTGATGTTGAACAAAGAACTTGGAATGATCCAGCAACAAATACACGAATTTATAAAAGACTTAATGGTAGTGGTGGTGTTAATGCTTCATTTGTTATGATACTAAACCAAAGTAATTTATATAGTCCTTCTGATGGAGCAAATGCTAAACAGATACTTGGATTTAATCAATCTGTAGTTCAAACACCGAATAGTGGAGAAGATACAAATACTAATGTTTATGAAAGCACAATTGCTCCATCATTATCATCATCATTATCTATGTTTGTAAAATTAAATAACTTTGGTCAAAATGTTATGAATGCTTTTAATGGTAATAAATCAAAGATACTTGCACATTTGACTGATTTAGAAACGTCTACTGGAAGACAGACATATGAACCAAAAAATATTATATGGTTAGATCTTGATAATCCAGGTGATTTACAAGTAAATGAATTTGATATTTCATTTAGTTATATCAATGAACAATATGCTACTATATTAACTGGTCAAAGTATTGTAGCATTATATTTCCGTAAGAAACCCAAAGAATTAATGTAAGTAAAAATCTAAAACAGATTATTATATATTTTTATTTCTATAATTTTTCTAATATTTTTTATTAAAAATAATAAATTAAAGAATATTTTTATATATATTATTATAAAAGATGTCTAATATTCAACCACCACGCGTCCAATTAAATTTTGAACCAGATTATCAACCAGAAGATTTCCCAGTAGAAGCAGATGAACCAGTAGATGATATGGCAGAAGAAGTATTGCCAGATGAAGTAGTAATGCCAAGTGTTGTAGAACGTAAAAAGATAGATACTAATGACATATTTGATATGGAAGAAATAAGAACTGAATTAGATAATATGCCAGATGATTTAGCAGTAGTTCCAGATGAGTTAAAAGATAAGATTACTGAACCAGTTAAGACATATAAACCGCCAGCAACACCAGTCAGTGAAAAAAAACGTAAAGTAAATAAAAATGGTAAGGCAAGGAAACCAATGAGTGAAGAACACAAAAAGAAACTTGCAGAAGCAAGAAAAAAGGCAGTTGAAGTAAGAAAGCAAAAAGCAATTGAAAGGAAACAACAACAAGCATTAGATAAAGAAGAAACTGAACTATTGAAAAAGCAAAAAGTAAAAAGAGTTCAAAAACTTAAACAAGAAGTTGAAGAACCAGCAACTCCAGAACCAGCGCCAGCACCAGCACCAGTAAAACGTGATAGTGAAACGTGGATTACAAAAAAGGATTTAGAAAATGCACAATATGAAGCAATAGCAAAATATGAAACAATACGTAAGCAAAGGAAAGCAGAGAAACGCCAAGCAGAAATGGTAGAAAGAGAACGTCAAACATTGATTAGAAAACTACAACCACAAACTTATAAATATCGTGATGGGTCTAACATTTATGATTCGTGTTATTAGCATAGCATACTTCGGTTTAGTTTTTATAATAATTTAGATTTAAAAATAAAATATATGATACAATATAAAATGGGATTTATATTAAGTTGTTCAACTATACCAACAAGGATAGATAAACTAATACAAATCATACCAATGATTAAATGTAGATATAAATATTTTGTAATTAATATATGTACAGATTATAAACGATTCGGTAAATTTAAAGTTCCAAAATCTTTATTACAATTATGCAAAAAGGATAAACGTGTAGTATTTAATTTTGTATATGACTATGGAGCAGTATGTAAATATGTTGGTGGTTTTCAATTTATGAAAAAGAGAAAGTTATATGATGACAAGTTGATTATAATAGATGATGATACATTATATATGAAAGATTTATTTTATGAATTAATGGATGAAAAAACAAATAGTAATATTACAACTGGTAGTGGTTTCAATTATGATGAACAACGTAGATATAAAATAGTTGAAGGAGAAACAGAAATGGTGGAAGGATATGCTGGTATATGTTTTGATTACAAACAATGTAATGATTTCATTTTATATTATTCCAATTATTATAAATGTATAGACAACTTCAAGTCAGATGATTTAATACAAAAATATTTATGTGCAAGTTTTCTTGGTGATGATTTTATTATATCAAATGTTTATGATGACAAGTTTGCTATAAAAAGTGGAAGAAAATTAATACATCCACAAGATTATGGATTTAATAGTGATGCATTACACCAGAACAACGTCTTTGGATCTAATATGGGAAGTTATGCATTTTTACATGAAAATATTAAAATATTAAAAACATTTAAATTAAAATATATGTTAAATAAAAAGATCAATGAAATATGAACAATATTTAAATCAAAGAAACCATACATTCAAAAAAACATTTGAATATTTAAAAGAGAAAAATGATATTGTAATTGTTGAACTTGGAACAAGTAGAAGTTTCAAGAGTTGGGGAATATCAAGTGATAGTAAAGATTGGCATCCAAACAATCCAGAAAAGTGGGCGTGGAGTGATGGGTGTTTTACAAAATTATTTGCTGATAATTTAAGTGATAAAAATTATATCATTTATACTATTGACCCTTGTCCAAATGCTATAAAGGTTGTTAAAACTATGATTGGTGAAAACAATAGAGTAAAAATATTACAAACTACAAGCACAGAGTTTTTAAACAACTATAATGGTAAAATTGATTTACTATATATGGATCATTTAGAAAGTGGTGAAACAGCATGTAAAGTTCATTTAGAAGATAGTAAGATAGTATTGGAAAAAGATTTAATGAAAGATGATGGTGTAATATTAATTGATGATTGTCCAGAAGGTCAAATTGGAAAAGGTAAATATAGTATACCATATTTATTAGATAATGGATATAATAATATATTACATACTTATCAAATGATTTTAAGCAAAGCAAACCGAAATGTAATTTCTTAAAAAAAAATCCATAATATAAAAAATATATATTATAATATATATAATATGCCGAAAAAAGCAACTAATAGAAAAGTTCCAAAAGTATTAAAGGTTAAAGATGAAGCACCAAGTGAAAAGTTTGATGATATACATAAAAACTTACCACAAATGCCTTCATTATGTTTAATTATTGGTAGTGTAAGAAGTGGTAAATCTAATTTATTAACAAACTATTTTTGTAATCCAGATTTTTTTAAAGACAAGTTTGATATTGTAAAATTTATTAGCACAACATTACATACAGATAATAAAGGTAAAATACTTTCAAAACATTTTGATTGTATGGATCATTATGAAGATCATATAATAAATGATATTAAAAAAAGTCAAGGACAATATGAAGATAAAAGTGAAAGACCAACATATGCATTAGTTATGGATGATGTATTAACAAAAGATTTTAAAAAGAGTAATGAAGTATCATTTTTTAGTACACGTTTCAGACATTATATTGATTTTTATATTATAGCAGTTCAATCATTTCGTGCTGTTAGTGGTATGATTAGAAATAATGCAACTGACGTTATTATATGTAAACAACAGAACGCAAAAGAGTTAGAAAAAATAGCAGAAGAATATGGTGATATGGTTGGTGGACGTGATAAATTTATGGAACTATATAATGAAGCACATAAAGACAGATATAGTTTTTTATATTTGAAACTATCTGAAAATCCAGCACAAGCATTCGTGAGACATGAATATAAAATATATCCAACACGTGATGGTGATAATGTTGAAGAATTAGAAATAGATTAATTAATTTTTTTATATAATAAATTAAAATATTTTTATAATTATAAATGAACGATTTAGCAAACCAACAAGCAATATCTCTTGGTAATGCCAGAAATCAAAATGTTAGAGATTTAAATGAACGTATCAGACAGCATAATACTGATGTAGCAAATCAAGTATCAAATATTAAAGATCAAATTAAAACAAGTGATACTATTAAACAAGCAAAGGATACAGCACAAGGTTTATGGACTGGTTCAAGTATGCCATCCAAAATAAAAGCATATCAAGATTATGTAGCATCTAAAAAGTCATCTAATCCAACAACACAAAGTAATAATTCATTAAGTGAAAATGCAGAAAATAATGCACCACAAGATGATGCAACAACACCAGAACAAAATCCAACTGATCCACCAAGCGACCCAGTAGCAGAAGGATCACCAACTGGTGAAAGTGTTGGAGAAGAAGCAGAAGCATCTACATCAAGAATAACAAATGGTTTACGTAAAACTGGTGCTTTTAGTGATGAAACACTTGATACATTAGAAAATGTTGGTGGTAAAGTTGGTAAAGGTGCTGGAGTTCTTGGTGGTACTGCAATTGGTGGTTTAGACATATATGAAGATATTAAAGCAGGGGGACTTGCTGGAAATAATAACTGGGAAAAAGCAGGAAACGTTTTACAAATTGGTGGAGCGATTGCTGATATTGTTGGTACAGCATTTCCACCGGCGGCACTTATTGGCGGTGCATTAGATTTAACTGCTGGTGCATTAGATGAAGTTGGTCAAGGTGAAGATGATACAGCAGATAAAAAGGAAGATGCTGTTCAGCAATCACAAACAGAAACAGAAATAGCACAACCATCAGCAACTGCACAAACTTTATAATTAACTTTTTTGATTTTTTTTTAATTATTTTTTTTATATAAACTAATATTATAAAAAATGTCTTATTGGAAAGCAGACGATAATGTTAGAGTTGGCGAAACCAAAGTATCTATTCCATCTGAAAATGGATTATCTTATAGTCCTGGACAGAAGATCCAAATTTTTGTAGACCCTTCAAACAAATTTATTGATGGACGTGAATGTTATTTAGATTTTAATTTTAAAATCAAACTACCTGCTGGAGCAGTTCCAACACGTTTACAACTTGATAAATGTACATCCACTATATTTACTGCAATTAGAATCTATGATGGTTCACGTGGTCAGTTATTAGAAGAACTTAGTGCATATGAAAATTACGTAAGTATTAAGTATGATTATGATAAAAATAAGAATATTCAAAACTATCGTGCTTTACGTGAAGGATGTGCTGTTTATCAAAATGGCAATCGTGGAACAGAAGGCACATCGCAATCTGAAATGAATAATACTTTAACTAATCCATACTTTAAACGCACTTCTGGAAATCAAACCACAACTTTTGATGATACTGACTTTCTTGATGTTAAGTTATGTCTGCCAATTCATAGTGGTATTTTTGCTGATAGTTCTACTATCTTTCCAGTTATGATGACAAATGGTTTATATTTAGAACTCGATGTAAATGAAGCACCAGCAATCTTAAATCAGTTAGATGGAGTAAATCGCAACAGACGTACTGAACTTGCACCACTCTTTCATTCACTTAATGGTTCAACTGCACCAGATGGTTGGGTAAATGGTTCCAGTTCTGATACATTTTATATATCACGTAAAAATAATCTTGGTGGTGCTGATAGTGTTGCTAAAATGCCTTTTGTTGTTGGTGAAACTTTTAACTTCTGTGTATCAGATAATAATGGTAGTGTATCAACCCTTTCTGCAACAGCAACTATTAGTCAAATCAATTTATCTACTGGTGCTGATGGTAATAAAGGATTAATTGAAGTTAAAACTACTGCAAGTCTTGATAATAATGGTGTAGATATTACAAGTGAAAATTTTGTAATGTTTTCTACGGCGTGTGATGGAGCAACCAGTTATGATGCCAGTTTTACAATTTCAAATGTAAATCTTGTAGTATCGCAAGTTCATTTAGATGCTGGATATGAACGTGGAATGATTCAAAAGGTTCGTGAAGGTAAAGCAATTGAATTTGATATTATGACTTGGACAAATTACAAACATAGTATTCAAGCAACTGATAGACAAGCACAATTCCAAGTTTTTGCTAATAATTCACGTGCTAAATCACTATTAATTTCTCCACAAGATAGTACAGTATATACTACAGCAGAACAAATTTGTGGTAAAAGTGGATATGTATTTAAGGGAACTGATGAAAGCAATTCTACCAGTTCATCCAAAGATGCACAAGATACATGTTTGATTAATGACAGATCTAACCATAGCGGTATATGTGATTTTCTATCATCGTATCAATATGTTATTAATGGTAAACGTGTTCCATCAAGAGAAGTGTCTACTAAAAAGATTGCTACACGTAATAGTATTGATGCATTCCATATTTATGAACTTGAAAAGGTATTAGATAATGGTGGAATTGATCCCAAGAGTTTCTCTGCATTCCAAGAAAACTTTTGCTTTGGTCGTGGTTTCTCTGCTGGTGGTCAAAAAGGAGCAATGGATTTAAGGGGTAAAGATCTCCAAGTAATTTTGAAATATCAAGAAAGCACAGCACCAACAAAAGGTAAATTGTTCAATAGTTATATTGTTCATCTCCGTCGTCTAATGATTCGTGATGGTGCTGTTGACGTAGTAATGTAATTTTGAAATATAATATATTTTTTTATTTATTTTTTTTATAAATTTATAATATAATTAATAATATAAAATAATGAGTACATCAAGATTTATTGAGATAAGGCCTGATAACATCCCGAGTGATGGTAAAGTTTCCTTCAAAAATGGTTTTCCAGAATTATCATTTACTATTTCAGCACAAGATGGTTTATTAGATCCAAGAAGTGTTCGTATTGTTGGTGAATTTAATGCTTACAAAGACAACCTTGCTTCACCAACACCATTAGTTGCTGGTGATGGTTTAACTATGAATAACAGACTTGGAATTTACAATGTATTTGAATCACTTACTATTCGTGCAGTTAAGTCAAAAATGATTTGTGAAAATATCCGCCATTATTCTAAATATCTAAATACTTATCTTGGACTTACCAGCAGTGGACAAGACCAGATGGGACACCTTGCACAAACTTGTTTAATTATGCCAAATGCTGAAACTTTCCGTAAATCTGTTATGGAGAATGCCAGTACTGACCAATCACAAACTAATAGTTTTAGTATGCATATTCCAAGTGGATTTATGCAAGGTGGAAATCTTGTAAATCTACGACCAGATGCTTTTGGTGGTGTTCAGATTAGTTTCCAACTTCAACCAGATGCTAATGTATTATATGCTACTTCTGGAACTACTACTGGACTTACAGAAGCACATTATGAATTATCTAATCTTAAATTAACTTGTGAAGTTCAAGATATTCCAGATGGTTCACTAACTGGAAATGAAAGTGAAGGATTATATGAATTTAATACTATTACTTCATTATACACTAGTATTAATTCCACGAATGCACAGATACAATACAATCTTGCACTACGTAATGTATTAAGTGCTTTTATGACATTTATGCCAGTATCTAATATTAATACACTTACTGCTGATGGACAAGCAACTACATTTCCATCTGGTAAAGGTTCATCTGATACTGATCTTGCTTTTTTCAAACGTGTTCAGTTTCTTAAAGGCGGTGCTAAATTTCCAGCAGATTTTGATTATGTAAATGATATTATTAAGAATGGAAGTGCTTCACTACCAGATCCCCAGATTGTCAAAAACTTTGTTGAAGCAGTCCATCCTTCGTATAGTGCTGATAGAATGGGTATTACACCACTTAATGCTAATCGTGAATACAATATGGTCACTGCAACGGCACAATCGTCATACACTAATATTGTTGATGGTGGTGCTTTAACTGGTCTTGGTGTCAGTTATGGTATTGGTGGTCAAGGTGAAGATTTCTCGCAAGAGCAGTGGGGTGTAAGTATTGAATCTGAACTTGATAGAGATAACCCTGTTGGTGTTTATATCTTTATTAAAGCAAAGGCACAACTTGTATACAACCAGAATGGTATACAACTTCTCCAGTAAAAAGATATTATAATAAACCGAAGGTAAACTTTGTTAAACTAGATTGTACATTTTCCAGATGTATGGATTTATAAAAATTAATATCTATACTATTTTTTTTTAATATTTTTTCAACAAATATAATATATAAACTATATTATAAAAATGTCTGATCAACCTTCTCCAGCAGAAACTTCTATTCCAGATTTTATTAAATTACAGCAAGTCCCAGTAAACTATGTCCAGCAAGTAGAAACTGATTTACTTGAAAGTGTAGTATTCAATCAAGGTTCAGCAACCCAAGATGGATTTGCACGTTTCACCTTACAAAACAAAGGTTTCTTACATTCCCATAGTAAATTATTTATTAGTGTAGAACCAAATGCTACTAATCAAGATGTATATTTTGCACCCCAAATGGGAGTTGCACAAGTTATTAAAAAGGCAGTCCTTAAAATTGGTAATAAAGCACTTAATGAATTAGATAGTTGGGGTGGTCTTTTTGGTGTTAAGTCAGCACTATTAACTAATGAAACTAATATTGAACGTGAATTATATATGACTGGTAGATACATGAACCATAAGTTTGTATATGATGCTGATAGTGAAGTTAATGCTTCTGCTTATGGTTTAGATACTGGCGTTGAAAATGATGTTGATGCTGACAAACTATTTTTACCAGATTGGGCAGTAATGAATGGAACAAGTGCTAATACTAAAAAGGAATGCCCAAGTTTTATGGTTGATTTATCTGACCTTTTCCCATTCCTTAAAGTTCACCAATTACCACTATATATGATTAATGAACCAATCAATATTGAACTTACCTTTCATCCAACCACTAAACTACGAACGCAGATTGCTGATACTGATACAGCAGATATTCCAATGAATATTGTACAGAGTGAACTTAAATTTTGTGCTGATTATATCTTTTATGGTGCTACTGATGAAATGGAACGATATGCTGATGCTAATCGTGATATGTCATTTTCGTTTAGTGATTATCGCCTTGTTGAACATACTACAAGTCCAACAGCACTTGGAAGTGGTGTAATCCGTAATCTTGGTATGGCAAATCGTCTTGTTCCACGTGTTATTACTACACTACCATATGATTCTGATACTTACAATGAAGAAACTATTCTTGGTCAGTATGTTTCACTATCTCCAGAAATTAATGCATCTGGTAAACAAGTTGGTTCATTAAAATACAACATTCGTTATAATGATAGATTTGAATATACAAGTGATATTGATAATACTGCACGTCTATTTAGTGTATTTACTGATAGTGAAGGTGTTCCTTTTGTCAGTCGTAGTGAATATTCTGACCAAGCAACTGCTGGAACTATTACTAATACTGAAAACTTTGAAGGACGTGAACAAAAGGGTAATCTTGATGGTCATTTTTTCTATCTTGGTTCAAGGTTAAGTAATGGACGTGTTGGACAGCGTGGTATTGAAGTTCATTTATCTGGATCTTGGGCATCGTCTGGTCGTCAAGTAAGTATGATGCGTTCGTATTGTGAATACTTACGTGTTGCCAGATTAGTGGATGGAATGATGGAAATATATAATGCATAAATTTTAGACAAGTTTAAAATTTAAAATTAAAATATTTGTTTAATTATAAAATGAGTTTGTTATTACATGGTGATTGTTTAGAACATATGAAAGACCTTGATGATAATAGTATTGATTTAATATTTTGTGATTTACCATATGGACAAACAAGTTGTAAATGGGATTGTAAGATTGATTTAGAAAAGTTTTGGATTGAAGTAATGAGAATTAAAAAAACGAACACACCAATATTTTTTACAACAACAACTAAGTTTGGTGTTTCATTAATCAATTCAGCACCAAAGAAATGCTTTTTTAGATATGATATTGTATGGGTTAAATCAGCACCAGTTGGTTTCTTAAGTGCTAAAAAAATGCCAATGAGAAAGCACGAAATGGTTTATGTATTTTATGAAAAATTACCATACTATGATTTAAGTAGTCATAAACATAAGTTTATAAAAGAAGAACCAACAAGTATTATAAAAGGTGTAGATAATACATATAATACCGAAGGTAGAAAAAAACCACTTACAAGAGAACCATCAAATA
>Ga0181394_1000902_pt1 | contig 12952 bp, 8 predicted proteins | sample 17SPOviralmetaG_FD_130123 | JGI IMG/M metagenome (GOLD analysis project Ga0181394, IMG submission 130123) | Marine viral communities from the oligotrophic San Pedro Time Series (SPOT) site, San Pedro Channel, CA, USA - 17 SPOT_SRF_2010-11-23 | ecosystem: Environmental > Aquatic > Marine > Strait...
CTCTAATAGGTTGGTGATTATCTCAGGAGTTACTCCAAAGTCGCTGTAAGCCTTCGCGATCTTAGCGGCGGAACCAAAAGCTATTGGCTCGATGAATACTCGGTTCTCTTTAAATGAATCGGGAAAGTCGTCTACCGTGAGCCGTTTGACATTCTTCCCATACATGACCTTATTGAGATCACTAAGTTTTGTTTTACGGCGCAGCTCCCATGCGTTCCACTGGTTTTGTAAACAGCCGTATTGCATCATCCAACTGAACCAGCTCTTGAGACCCTCTGATGCTTTGTTAAGATTATGTAGCCCTAATGCGAAACCGATTGGTCGCATCTCAGTAGGGTCTTCCGCAGCAGTGGCGGACATCGCATGAATTGAATAGCCTTGTGTAACGAGAGACACGAGAAGCTGCGCGTTCTGTGTATACGGCCCTTTACACTTATGGACCTCATCGACTAGCACTAGTGTGTCTTCTGGCAAGTGCCACGTCATGATCTTCTTGCCGCGCTTCGACATCCACTCTGTCTTTCCGGTCCTAATCTTTTCGTAGTTAAGAACGAAGATGGGTTCTATACCCGTCTCTTTAAGCTCACGCTCCCATGACGGGATAACTGATTTAGGGCAGAGGACTGCAACAGGTCTATTTAAGGTCTTAGCTAGATGGGCGGCTACCACCGTCTTACCAGTCCCGACATGGCTAGTGTCGAGTGAGTTCAAATCTAATCTATGTTTTGCTAGAAAAAAGTCAAAAGCCTCTTGCTGCTTTGGATATAATGTCTTCATTTATTGTCTATACACAGACAAATAATTGAAGCGATTAGCTATGTCCAGAAAAAGTTCAACTTTTTCTCCCACCCCAAATATATCGCGCGATAAGGTAGGCGTCGATCATACCATCGTGAGGTTTTTTACACCTCTTGTTTGCAAGCCAGTTCTCTTCTGGCGCAAGTGAATCAGCCAATTCTAAAGCTGCTTCTTTGGTTTTTCCTTTAGGAGTCCGACCAAGCATATGCTTCTGCCACTTATGGACGCTCACACGTAGGACTGAGTAATCGTGTGACTCAGCCATACCTATTAGCTTACCAAAGCTAATAGCCATTGATCTAACAGCTTGGCTGCTTTTTGCATGGGCTAATGGTTCTTCGATTGCGAGATCGAATGGTGTATTAAAATCGAGGAGCCACTGGTTGATGGAACGGATGTCAATTTCTTTCTTCTTCGACATTTGAAGAGTCGGCATACGAATCTTGTCGATGATGCCACCATCAAATTTAGATATAGCGCAAAGTCCGCCATCTAACCCGTTGTCGATTCCGACAATCATAATCTACAGATCTCTATGTGTTTATCGTCCGATTTAACGGGATGATACACAGCAGATTTTGAAACTGATCTCAGATCAATTTCTGACTCTTCCCAATGGAAGTTGTTAAAATAATTTTTAAGCTGAGTTTCCCTAAAATCTATTCTTGTCTCAGCTAAAGACGACAGGAGTATTTCGTGGAATAGGAACTTACCATACTCATCTCGGTGCTGCTTTATTTTTTTAATAAGGGTCGGGGATATCCTACAAAAACAATTTAATGAATTCCAAAGTTCAGGGTCTTTGAAGCGGTAATTTAGATACCACCACGGCCAATGGGGGTCGCCACCTTTTGAGGAAATGCCGTTAGATATTAAATCTGATTTGTCAGATTTGAACAAATCCAAAATACTTTTGGTTGTTTTTTGGTTGAGCGCAACATCGTCCTCAATAACCCAAGTGTATTTCTCTGAGAGGTCTTTGAACAAAAGATCCCAAGCCGTGGTGTTCCCCTTCCATGAAGTAGCTAGACCCTGACGAGATTTAGTCGGTAGATTTTTTTCTAGTGGGAGAAAACCCCCCATACCAGTATACCCCTCCAGATCGCCTTCTACGTCCGGTATAACTTCGACCTCGCCGAAAGGGGAAAGAACCTTTATTAAATTATCGGTCTTAACGCTCTCCTCTCGCGTCAATATCTTAAAAATATTTTCCATTAAAATAAAGTCGTCTTTGTCATATTAGGGGTATACTCAGGACAATACATATTGTCGCAGTCATCTCCCACAGGCCCATCGCACGTCTCACAGTTCTCTTCGCGTTCCTCACTAAGCAATGCCTTAGCAAGAATCGAATAGTTCACGAGATCCTCACAGGCGTCATCAACTGATTCGCCAGCTACCTTTAGCTCACCATCATTAACGAACGATTTAATCCGCATCAACTTATCTTGCATTCTCAACAAGAGTCCGGTGACCGGATGGAGGCCAAGTGATTTAGCAGTCTTGAAATTGGCAAGTGCATCGACAGTGTTCTCACCACCGCAGTAGTCAGAGTTCTTTGCTCGCATAATTTCGAGCGTTTTCTTGCACGTCGATTCGTGTAAACGGAATAGGGTTTCGGGTTTCATTATTTTACGGGTATAGAGTCTCCTCTGACTAGTAGGCCATCGCCCTCTGCCGGAACTAAAACTCTAATACCTTTAGGAAGGGATTGTATATAGAACACTTCACGAGCAGTTGACGGCTTCACGCGATACCATAAACCGTCAGCAGTATCTACTGGGAATTTAAAGTCTCCCCCTTCATCAATTCTAGTGATGAATTTAGGCCCGACTTCTGGTTCACGATCTTGGAACATTGTAAGGATATTAAATCTCGTTTCCGGTATCGGCGTCAATCGTTTTTTTCTGCCGGATTGCGCCTCCTCCTTTGTCCGCTTTAGAGTTATTCAGGACAGATATATCAATCTGCATTTTACTACTACCACCACCAGTCTTTGCATTAAGACCTAAGTTGCGTCTGATAAGCTGATCTAGTTCTGACATCTCACGGATTGTTCGTGGCCCACGTAACGCCTTCATCGAATCACGTAGCAGTTTGATTCCGGCTGCGGCGATATAGTGTTGGTATTTATCAGCGGGCGAGTTCTGTGCTTCTGCGATTTCGTTGAGGGTAATGTCTTCTTCTTTAGAGGCTCGGAACCTCTCGTCAACGATTGCAGAAGAAACAGTGTCGTTAAAATGTTCTTCGATATCTTCTTTGAGTTGGTCTTTGTCGGTATCCGGTTTTGTATGTTCATCCTTGATATCTTTGTTGTGGATCAGATTGTCTAAAACCTTACCATCAACCACGCTCCCATTCATCTTCGGATCTACACCATGCTTTTTTAACCATTTACGAATCGTATTACGATGCACGCCAATGTGTTGACCTATAGCCGCATTACTGTAACCTTCTTTGTTAAGACGAAGGGCTTCAGCCTCGCACTCTCTAATAGGTTTTTCAGACATCCACTTAATTATGCCTACCGAAGCAGAAAAGCGCAAGCGTGTTCTAGAGCCGAGAATTGATCCGGCTAGTAAGAAAATGGATGTAGGTGGACTGATGATTCAGCCCACTAGCACTCTGACTGCTTTATTATACGGTTTTGCCCATCACCCTAATAATAAAGCTAAGGAGTTCTACTTCTGGAGAATCTGCGACGAACTCTGGAATCGTGAAGAACTACCAGAGCCTATGATGGTCCGTCATCCTTGGGCTGAAAAAATGATTCGGGCTGCTCTAAAGGATAAGTATCTAGCAATTGGTGGTTCAGCCAGTAGTGGTAAGTCGCACACCATGGCCGCATGGGGAATCGTCCAATGGCTCTGCCAGCCTCGTGACACACTGGTCCTGATGACATCGACCACTTTACGGGAAGCACGAAAGAGGATTTGGGGTTCAGTTATGTCTTTGTTGTCTGTGATCGATGGTGCGCCTATCAAGATAAGGGACTCAATCGGTAACGCCGCTTACGTAGATGAGAACGGCACGCTTATCGAAAGAGCTGGGTTATCACTTATTGCGGCGGAGAAATCCAAAACACGCGAGGCAATAGGCAAGTTTATTGGTATAAAGCAGAAGCGTGTAATTATGATTGGTGATGAACTTTCAGAACTTTCTGAAAGTATATTGCAGGCTGGTTTGACCAACTTATCGAAGAACCCCTTCTTCCAGATGATCGGTATGTCTAACCCAAATAGCCGATTCGACGCTTTTGGAGTCTGGTCAGAACCAAAGAAGGGCTGGGAAGCCATCGACACACAGACCGCTGATGAGTGGACAACGAAGTGGGGCGGTAAGTATATTCGACTCGACGGTGAACGAAGCCCTAACATTGTGTTAGGTGAGGTTAAGTATCCTTGGTTACCGACCGCCGAAAAGCTAGAGGAAGACCGACTATTATTAGGACCAGAGTCCAGAGGATACATGCGGATGGTTAGGGCCATCTTCTTCGACAGCGACGAGACAACCGGAATCTACTCAGAAGCTGAGATGGCAAAGAGTGGTTCTTTAGGTGGCGTGGATTGGGCTGATAAGCCGACAGTCGTTGCTGGAATCGACCCTGCCTTCACCAACGGCGGCGACAGAACCATCATGTATACAGCAGAAGTCGGATACGCTCGCAATGGTCAGTATGTATGTAAAATGGGGGAAGCGATACATCTTAATGATGACGCCACAAATAAAGCGGTTCCCCGCACATACCAAATCGTCCACCAGATTATCGATCACTGTAAATGTAGGAACATCTCCGCTGACAACGTGGCTCTCGACTCCACCGGAGCTGGTGCGCCGTTCTGCGATGTATTGGCTGGTGAGTGGGAGAGTTCATTTATGCGTGTCACCTTTGGTGGTAAAGCATCGGACAAGCGTGTAAGTATGAACAGTCAACTTACAGGTGAAGAACTATACACAAATCGGGTCTCTGAACTCTGGTTCGTTGGTAAAGAGCTAATGCGGACACGTCAGATCTATGGGGTGTCGTCTGAATTAGCTAAAGAGATGTGTGCCAGAAACTACGATATGGTGAAAACCGGATCACTGAAGGTGAAGATCGAATCAAAATTAGAGTTCAAATCACGATTCGGTAGGAGTCCTGACTTAGCTGATGCGGCGTTCCTTGCTCTCGATTGCGCTCGCCAGCGTTTAGGACTCGTGGCTGTTGATCCACCAAAAGACGAAAAGGGTTCGGGATTCAGGAAACAGGTTACAATAAAAACGCTTCGGGATTCGTTACAAAATCCTGACACTCAACTCCTCTCGTAACTAAAATAAAGTATATCGTTTAGTAAAAGCCAGATAGGTTCGACAAAACTTTTTCAAAATCGTTTACTCTTTATATACTTACTATAAAGAGTAAACATTTACAGAAAAGTTTTTGAGGCGGTTTTCATTAAGATCCCGAAGATTGACAGTTTTCAATAAAAACTGTATCTTCTGCTGCGTGGCGAATAAACGTTTCAAGAGGCTCCCGTCTGGCCGTATCCAATACCACGGGGAGACTTTTGCGGGTTTTAATAAGCCGAAGCGTGCGCCGAAGGGGTCTAAAAAGAAGTTTGTCGTATTAGGTAAAGAAGGCGATAAAATTAAAAAGGTCGGCTACGGCCACCGAGATTACAGCGATTTCACAAAACACAAGAACCCTAAGCGTCGGGCGAACTTCAGAGCCAGACACAACTGCAAAACTGCAAAAGACAAAACAACCGCACGCTATTGGGCGTGTAAAAAACTTTGGTGATCATGGCTAAAAAAGATTACTTTCAATTTCTTAAAGAAAAACAACGAAAAGACCCAACTTCTGAGAGGGCTGAACGTCTTGCTAAAAGAGGTATTAAAACACCTGCAACAGACTCTGATATAGAACCGGATATGAGAGACATGGCTGGGACTACCGCTGGCTATGGTTTTACAGTCGATCCTGAAACCTACGATTTAGCAGGTGGGGCCGCAAAGCCCGATACACCTGCGGTTGACCCCGCCCAAAAAGCTGAGGAACAGTTAACTGCTCGTAAAGGTATTGCTTCCGGTCTTAAAGACTTATCGAAACGAGGTGCTTTGACCGCTGATCTCCTTAAAGAAGCACGACAAAGAGCAACGAAGGCCGGAGTTTCTGAAGATCAGTTCAGTTCTTTCATGGAGAAAGAAGGTATCCGCGAGCGTGGTTCTACGTTCTCTTTTAAAAAACCTAAAAAAGGAACAGGGCTGTTTGACCAACCTGCGACAGACCAACCTGCGACAGGCCAACCTGCGACAGGCCAACCGGCGACAGGCCAACCTGCGACAGATCTAGCTTCGTCTCCAGAAGAAGCTACTCAGAATGTCATGTTCAAAAAAGAGTTCGGGACCGGACTTGATGCATTAGCAGCCATGCAAGACCCTAATTACGAAGTTGGCAGTGGGTCGTCTCTTCTAAAACCTGCTCGTTCTATTGGGCCTGCTAGTGGTAAGTTTCGTAGAGCCGCTCGTAGACTCGCCCGTGGTGGGGATAGAGCAGGAGCAGCTCGTATGCGTTTAGCTGGCGAGATGGTCCGTATGGGAGAACCTGCTATTGATACTCCTGCTGCTCGCGGGCAGAGAATGTTCCAGAAAATTTTAGCGGGTCGGGAAGCTCAGAAACAAGATAAAATCATGGCTGGTTCAAAAAACATGTTTAACGCGATGGGGATTGGTAAACCAAAGTCGAACGCCTCGATTCAGCATCCTAAAAAGGTGGGAAAATATAAATCTCCTTTAGATGAAACACGAAACAAAAAACCCGAAAAACCCAAAACGTCTGGGAAATATAAATCTCCTTTAGATGAAACACGAAACAAAAACCCCGAAAAACCCAAGACGTTCCTTTATGACAAAGAGGGTAACGCGACTTCACTTGATGAAGTGAGAAAGAGAGAGCAAGGGCCTGTTTATTATGATAAAGATGGTAACGAAATGATGATCAGTGAATATCAGACTATGGAATTTAGGGATTCAAATGGTAATGGTATCGAAGATCGTAGCGAAGGTATTTACCGTAAGAGCGACTACGTAAAAAAACCCAAAGGCCCACGTCCCAGAGGCTTATAGTTTATATGATTAATTACAACCAAGACATCGCACCACTTCGGCAACAGTATTTCCCAATGCTGATGGGGGAGAGAGGTTTCGACCAAGCGATGAAATATCGTCAGGAAGTCATCATGCCTATGCAGATGCAGACAATGAAGATGCAGCAGCAAGCGATGTCTTTACAGCAACAGGAGCTTGCGTATAAGCAGCAGAAGTTTCAGCTCCGAAGAGCGCGGAAAACAGCACGCCGTGAAAATGAGGCACTAGAAAAGATTCCAGAAGTAATCGAGAGCATATCAAATATTTCTAATGACCCATCTAAAGATAATTTTGCACAACAAAGAGATCTAGCACAGTTGCAGTTGAAGTATGCGTCTGTATCACAATTCTCCCCTTTGGTTACCAACTTGTTTAACTCAGCTACTCGCTCTATTGATAACCAGAGTAAGATGCGCGAACGTAACGATGGTAAAATTTATCAGGCAGCGGTCTCAGGAGTTTCACCTGAAAAAATAGCGCAGCTTGCTAATCTCGATGGGTATGTATCCCCTTCAGATGAAATAGCTATGGAAATAGCGAGGGCAAGTAAAGAGAAAGGTTTTGCTAAAACTCAGAAAGAGCTTTCCGATTTCCAATTTGAGCAGCAGAAAGAATACCTAAAGGCTCAACAAAGTGAGGCTGAGTCTATCCTTAAAAATGTCATCGACATGTCCCCTGCTGAGGTTGCTAGTGACTTGACTGCCGGAGGAACTTTGTCAGCAGCAGGGATTGAAGCTATGAATTCTGCTGATAAGATTAGTAGTCAAGAACTTACATTCGGCGGTAGAGAGCGCGCCCAGTTAGAAACGAGCTATTTACAACTACTCCCACCGCAAGATCGGATGCGGATTGAATCAAGCGACTCTTTAGATCGAGCTAATTTCCCCGATAAAGATCTATACCGTGCTGTTTTAAGGAGAGCTTCTTCTATGGCCAACCCTGTTCTAGCATCTAGGTCAACAGAACAAAAACCTAGTCTCTCCAGTAAATTCATTCCTGACTCTGCTCGATAATCTAACTACTATCATCAACTACATCCCAAACCTCTTCAGCTATGTCTGATTTGCCTCTAACCGAATTTGAAAAGAGTCTCTTTGAAGAGACTGAAGCCCCGAAACAAATTAAATCATTCTCTGAATGGTCTACTCAAAACGATGTAGCTGATGATGATCCGCAAAGCTTTCTAAGCTACGCGGACTTTATGCGTGAGTCGTTAGGCGATTCCTATGACGCTAAGTCTGAAGCCGAAATTCAGATGGGGCTGCGTCAAGGTCTGTCCACGATTTCGGGGATGGATGAGGATACTATAGAGAAGACTCTTGCTCCCAAAGGAGCTGATACGCAGAGTAAGATGAACGTAGTCTTCTCTAGTCTTTCAGGTGATGATCCTGACCGTCAGGTGATATTAGATTACATGGCTGGTGAGGAAGTAATCGCGGAGCAAGAAGACGTAACGGAAGAGTATAAGGGGAAAGTTGCTTCCTTGATGTTCCAAGCTGAGGAGATTGTCGAAAGACGTTTTAATGAGACTAAAGAAGATCTCGTTAACACAAATCAACTTCCTTTTGCTTATGTGATGGATGAAGACGGTAATCAAAAGCTTTTGATTAGTGATACTGCAAGTGAGATGTCTCTCGCCAAAGCAGTAAAAGCTTCGCAGCTTGGGGATGTTTCGTATGAGAATGTTTCAGAAATCGAATCCCAACTTCGCCCTATTCCAGATACGGGTGTGTCTGTTTATCAGTTCAAGAAACTGAGTGAGATCTCAAAGAGTATTGAAGAGTTGTCTCAGGATGATGCTTTTGTCTCTGAGCATATTGCTGGACACGCACGTCAATTAGCTCGTGAAGATGACTCAGCGGCAGAGTCTGTAAGTAAGACTATAGGTCGAGGTGTGTCAGATTTGTTAGCTGGTCTAGGAGTTGCTGACGATGAAGTAGATGCTCGACGAAAAAGAGTGTGGTTGGCTAGCCACCGTAGTTTTGACTCGGCTGTTGAGTATATCACAGAGCAGTTGAACGATAGTGGGGCTAATTACAAGCCTTCAGATGTTCGTGACGCTTATGAAGCTTTAGTGGTAAGCTCCGGCTTTGCTGGGGGTTCATTCGCACTCAGGCAAGACGCAACAGAAGCAGGGCAGAATTTAAGAAACACAAAGCTTGGGCCACAAATTAACCCCGCAGTTTTTGTTAATGATGAGCTTTTTGCAAAGACCTTAGCAGCTCACCCTGAATTATCTGAAGAGACTAAGAAAAGATTCGTAGAGGCTCAGGACGAGATTCTTGCTGATCAATTCGGTAATTACAATAAAGTTCTTGAAGATTCTAGTTACGCTGATGAGTGGTCCGAAGCTCTCTTGACTGGCCGTCAGGAAGGTAAAGGAGACGCCACTATTCTTAAAGAGTTCACCGCTAATGAAGAAGTATTTAGCGAAGTGGCTGCTAGAGCTAAAGGCATCGCCGCTTCTGTATGGGACGCCGTATCAAGCCTAGTTTATTTAGCCCCTACAGTATTCGGCTCTGATTGGGGTAAGGAAGGTCTTGTTGAGATGAGTAAGCAGCAAGCTAATCGTCGGCAAGTTGCCGCTATGTTTGGTGCTGAGTATGGCGTCGGACAAGATGTCATGGAAGCCGTGGCCCCAATGATTGTTGATATTGGTGCTACTTTTTTACTTTCTACAGCTACCGCAGGAGCTGGTGGTGTAGCATACTTAACTGCTAAGTCAGGAGCTAAGTTAACCGCTAAGGGTATGGTTAAGGGAATGACCAGTAATATGCTTAGAGCTACTGGTGATGTAGCCTTAAAAAAGGTAGCTGACAGAGCTGTTAAACTGGATCTTATAAAAGAAGTAGCCGAATCAGGAGCAGGAACAGCGGCAAGAAAAAAGACTATTAAAGCCTTGGAAGCTTATAATAGTGTAGTCGCAAGGAAAATGGGTTTAGCTGTAGGAACATTTGTCCCCGCAGCATCTCGTTCTACTGCCATGAGTTACGGGACGCTTTACACCCAACTTAAAGAAAGCAACCCCGACCTCCCCGAAGAAGACATCCACGACAGAGCTTTAGGTTTTGCTATGACTACGGGTGCTGTAACTGGTTTAATCACCTCTGCGTTTAGTGCAATCGGTAGGGGCGGTGTTGAAGACGCCTTATTAAAAGGTATGAGCTTCAAAGAAGCTAAAGAAGTTTTAGAAGCTGTTGCTAACACTGGAGCTATTACTAATAAAGCTATGTCAGGAGCAATGAAGACTGTCTTAGCAGATTCTCTTAAAAAGCACAGCGCACAGTTCTTACGCACCAGCGGTAAAATTGCAAAGAACGCTGTTGACGAAGGTCTAGAAGAAGGTCTTGACCAGCTTGTATCCTCGTTCGTTGAAGATGTAGCTCTTAACAAAGACACACCTATTCTTGAGAGGTGGCAGCAGACTATGCACGCCGCTATGGTTGGTGGCATCTTAGGTGCAGGAGTCCCAACAGTTCAAGCGGCTGCAAGAAAACTCAAAGTTACCCCAATGGACGTAGCCGACCAGAGCGTACGTCTTAGAGGTCAATTCTATCAAGATGTTGCAGACAACTTAACAAAGAATGGGAGTCCAACAACTGCCAATGAAGTCCTAAGACAGATTGGAGAGCGGAAAAGAACCAAGATCCAACCTCCTCCTTTACCGACAGAGACAACAGAAGAGGATCAAACAATACTTAATGATCAAGCTGCGCTGAGTGAAGTGGAGCAAGAAAGGATTGCGGAGGCGCAAGCACTAGAAGAATTAGAGAATGCTGAAGTTAGGGATGAAGAACAGATTGCTACCAAGCAAGCATTACTGGCAGATCTAGATAACAGGATAGCTGAACTTACAGATAAGACCCAACCTAAAGCTCCAGTCGAGATTAAGTTGGAATCAGCAGAAGACTTAGTTCCAGATTCTGTATCTGGATCGCAAACTACCGCAGGTGCAACTCTCTTAGAGAGAGTCGCAGATGTCAGTAGAGCTGAAGTAAACTTCCAATTTGGTAACGTAAAGAATAAGAAAGCTAAAAAGTTTTCAGCACAATTCGTAGAAGCTTCTGTCCTTAACACAGAACATATTGGAATCGTCGCAGACAAAGGTTCTCCTCTGTCATTAGAACAAGGAAAAGAAGCTCAAGCGGGAGTCGATATTGATTTCACTGATCTCCAACGCACTCTCGCTACTGTAAAAGTAGGGCCAGACTCTGAGAATGTTTTAGAAACATTAAATCAGAAAGTCACGACCCACAATGCAGATTATCGAAGTGGTGATTTCACAAGCTCCAAGAGCTACGCTAGGCGGAAGTCTAATAACACGCTTGAGTTTGATGGCGTTCCTGTCAAAGAAGACCTAGCCCCCTTTGTCCAGAAGAAGGTTGTTGAATCAGCGAGTCTAGGTTACCCAGTCAATTTAACTACTTCTGACACGCATGGTATCCCGATTCCTGAAGATGTGGACCCACTTGCTCTTAGTGATTACGTCGCTTCTTCAGTTTACACAATTTACCCTACGGTCGCAGTAAAGAAACCTGCATCAGGTTCCAGCTTTGAAAGTGTGTCCGTGCGGACACGGTTCAATCCACGGACAGGGAAGACCGAGATTGGTAAAGTTACTGGTTTCGTTGATGAGTATGGCATCGGTCAGTTCGATAACGACCCTGTCGTTGTGGCTGAGATGCTTAGGGCCAGAGTCCCTGTCTTTGTTCCGAAAGGGTTTTCTAATGTTAACCCTTCAATTCTTCTTGATGAGAATAATTATGTAAAGGATGTCGTAGGGTTAACGGCGGACGGGGCAGCTCTTGAATCTAAGGTTACTCCTGTTGAAGCCCCGCCGAAGTATTACTACAATAATGCAAAGACTACTATATTGGGTAACATCCCATTCAAAGCAGTTGATCTCCCTACTGGAGTTAAGAAGTTCGACGTTGAGAATGGTGCAACTACGGAGGAAGACTTTAGTAGTGTAACGGAAATCAAAAGATTCATAACTTCATTCAGCAAGGAGTTGAATAAGACTGGAGAAGAGCGAAATGTTGAAGCCCATTCTCGTATGGAGCCTCTCACCGACCCTTCCGACTCGGATGCTCAGAAACAAGCTATGGATGCTGCTCGCCAGCAGTTTATATTTAACGCAAGGATGTTTGAGTTGAAACAGGACATCCTTCAAGACCCTACCGATAAAGTTGGTAAACTTCTTAACCGGATGGATCTCAAAGTAGACGCAGCCGCTAGCCGACTCTTACCTTTAATCACTATTGATAAGGCAGGAGAATATAGCAGTAGCAAGATTCTTGAAGTGTTCATAGAGCAGAATGTTGAGAACAACCCCGCACTAAGTGGGACTGCACCTCCAACATTTACATCGGTTTTATCTAAAGCTGCGGATAACTTTAAGGCTCAAAAAGACTACGTATCCCGAAAGTATAGAGACGTAGCTGCATTGACATTACCACAAGACGGAGACCTCGATACTGATTCCAGAAGGTCTGACGATTACTTCAGTAATTTTGGGAGAGAGCCAGACGGCACACTTGCAGAGCCTGAAGTGATTGCTAACGTGATGTCCAGTTCTATTGATAATGCTATTGATGCTATCAATAAAGACCAGACCCTACGCCGATCTGTTGATGAGTTCGTTTTGAACAATGTGTTTGATGGTTCAAACGAGGTGGCAGAAGTCGTCAAAAGCCTCAGCCCCAAAGATCTTTTTGGGGTCATGTCGTCATGGATGGTTTCCAGTAACGGTCGGGTTCGTAAGTCAGTTAATAGTTTTGTATCAGGTTTAGAATCTGGATCTTCCAGAGGTATTGATCTTAGAAACGCCCTTATCGTTTCACGATTTGCTGGTCGGCCTAGAGGAGTTAGTCAAATAAACAAACCCGCCGTTGAAGAGTTCCAGTCATTGTTTGCTGAGATTACGGGGGATACTATAGATTCGACTGAGGCATTAAATACTATGGTCGCCATTGATGGCGCACTCCGAACTCGCCTCTCAGTTTCTCTGTTATCGGAAGCTCAGAGA
>Ga0181394_1000908_pt1 | contig 12914 bp, 17 predicted proteins | sample 17SPOviralmetaG_FD_130123 | JGI IMG/M metagenome (GOLD analysis project Ga0181394, IMG submission 130123) | Marine viral communities from the oligotrophic San Pedro Time Series (SPOT) site, San Pedro Channel, CA, USA - 17 SPOT_SRF_2010-11-23 | ecosystem: Environmental > Aquatic > Marine > Strait...
CTTAATTCATACTGTCTTAGATTTTTTCTTCTGGCGCGAACTGACATTATTTAGCTTCTTCCTCACTACCTTGGAGTAAATCAAACAAATCAGCTTTATCATCAGCGGTTAAACCAGTTTCGGCGCCTTGTTGCTTATGAATAATGGTTGAAACCTTAACCAACTGCTCATTAGATCTCTGTAGAGTTTCAACATACTTGGCAGCTATGGCGCCTACTTCTTTGTGGTGTTGCTCATTTTTAGACAGGTATCTCATAACATCATCCAGAAGTTCTTTTGTCACTTCTCTATCTGTTTCAATGTTGACAATTGCTTTTTCTAGATAATGATCGAGCGGTCTCATATGTCCCCTTTGTTCCATTTAAATCTGAATGATCTATATTTAACGCGCATTTTGTTCAGATTGCTTACAACTTGTTTAGTATTAAGGCCTGTTATCTCTCTCAGGTATAAATAAATAGCTTTCTTATTAAAAATTTCTATATCATCAACACTATCAAATAGAATACGAATGGCGTCAAGGACTTTTTTCTCGCTTTCTTTCATGTTATCGTGTTCCCAGCTATTGATCTCGCTGTTCAACAATCCAAAGAATTCTTCATTTTCTCTTTGTTTTTGATAAGGGTTGCTTGTAGAAATAAATCTCATTTCAAGATCTTTTGATAATTCACCTAATTCTACCTCTCGCCTATTTCTTTTAGCCTTCTTTTTTGTCTGGGCTATAAACCAATTTTTGGTAATAACAGAGAAATAAGAAAATGCTTTTGACCCCTTAGTGGCATCATATTTGCCTAAAATGGTCACAAGCCAAATCTTACATTCATCTTTTAGTGAATCAATATTTGGGAGATTGTTAAATTTATATGTGTAAACAATCTTATCCACCATTTCATCAAAGGCCGGGCCTATATAATTTACATATAGCCTTGTCCTGACAGCTATATCGTCAGTCGCGACGTATCCAAGAATCGCATCTTCGTGAACTTGGGTAAAGTATTGTCTTCCACTACCTCTTTTTCTACGGCGTCTCCTGATCGTCGGTTTCTTCTTCTCCAACAGCGTCCTCCTCATCGAGATCGTTCTCCGATAATGAGAAAATTTCCTCAAAATCTTCAAGAACCTCTACTAATTCTGACGAGTGACGCAACAAGCTTTCTAGAGTTTGATCCCCATAAAACCTCTCTAGTTCATACACATCAGATAAATGTTTTTTAAACTCAGTTACCATCTTAAATAGAGCACCGATATTTTCTGATACAAAAGAAAGCTCCCCAAGCAAGTATCTTACATAATTAAACGCAAATACATTTACTATAAGTGAAGCAAAAAGAAGTATTGATAATAAAAATTCCATTATTCTACCACATCCTCAATACCAAACACATCTTTAGTAATATCACTTTTGTATTCTTTAACTTCTTGTTTAGCATTTTTTATAAAATCGTTTACGATCTTGCCGGGTTTTGCTTCAGTCTCTGTTTTAGTATTATCCAATCCCTTTGTTGAGAAATTAGATATAAGCCTATACAAGGATTCTTTGCTACCGCAAGATTCGCAATCTGTTAATTTAATTTGCATAGAATGAGTGACTTGTTTTTGCAAGTCACACTCTCTACATTTGTATTCGTATCTAGGCACTTGCGTCTTCTAGATCTTCATCAAGCTTGACGATTGGTGGATTTAATACCACCAAGCCATCGTCTGATAACTTGAAGCGAAAACCTTTCAGCGTCGGCACAATATCAGATTGTTCCATTAACGAGCGCTGAAGCGCCATCATCAAAGCACCCAGTGCTTGATCTGATAAGTTCATTTCGTTAGTCATTTAGCTAGCCTCCTTTATAATTGCTCTTCCTATTAATTTTTCCCAGTCTTTCTCTGGTCTAACTTCTAAGTTAGTATCCCATGCTCCATTAAGAACATGAGTATCAACACCCACAGACTCTGCGTGTCTGATAAGTGCTTGGAGATCTTTGGGGAAGCAACTTCCACCAAAACCTCTTTTACCGTCTGGTCCGGGGACCGAAAGGTGAGAATGTCCCACCCTACCGTCGCGGACAAAACCGTCAACAGCAGCTTGCCAATCAACATCGCTCTTCTCGGCAATCAGTTTCATCTCATTCATAAATGAAACCTTTGTGGCAAAGTAACAGTTGTTCATATATTTAATAAATTCTGCTGTCTCAAAACTTGTCTGAATAGTCGGTGTAGAGTTCCCAAATCTAATTCTAAAAAGCTCTGCCACCTTTTCGGTGTTTTCTGGTTCACCACCAAGAATAAATCTTGCCTGATTAATAAAATCAAATTTTGCAGACCGCTCAGTTAAAAATTCTGGGTTAAACACAAGTGTGATATTCTTGTATTTGTCTTGAAACTTTCTTGTTGTTCCGGGCACAATTGTAGATCGAACTAGCACAATACAGTTATCTTTTGTCCCGTGACTATTCACTTCACCAAGAACATTTTCTAAAATTGTTAGATTAATTGATCCATCAACGTTAGACGGTGTGGGAACAGACAAGAAAATAAAGTCTGAGTTACTCAACACATCTGTCATAGAGTGTGTTGATTTACTAACATCCTTGTCGTAGATTCTAAGACTTGCTTGATCAAACCCAGTCTGCGGAGAAAATCCATATGCAACGGAAGACCCTACAAACCCAAACCCAATAATACCAATATTAATTTTCTTCATTTTTATTCTCCAATTCTTTCTGTAGTTTAGCAAAGCAATTTCTAATCCCACTTTCTATCTCATTCATGGGTGTCCATGATGATTCGTCCATGAATGGAGTTATATTTGCTTTTGTTGAAAAGACGTCGCCATGGCGAGGAGGTGAGTATTCAAATTCAACCTGTGGGAAAAAATCCTGAGCAATTTCTTTGATTTTGTTTAATGAAATATTACTGCCCGTGCCGATATCATATGTAACACCATTGAAGTTAGTAGTTCGCTCCATAGCAGCGATATTGGCACTTACGACGTCCTCTAAGTGTGCCATATCTCTTCTTTGTTCCCCATCACCAGTGATGAAAGGGCTCTTACCATCTCGTATAAATTGCATAAAGTTAGCAACAGCAGTGGCATATGGTCCTTCTGCTTTTTGACATGGTGAATACACGTTAAAATATCTTAATGTAACAGTATCTAGGCCGTAAAGTGAGGTATAAAGCTTTGATTCTAGCTCTGAAACGAGCTTTTGTAGCCCATATGGACTCGCTGGGCCGTCTCCGTTACCAACTACAGAGGATGATCCAGAGTAAATTACTCTTTTAACTTTCATTTTATTAGCAAAATCCAAAACAATACTGGTCGCAATGACGTTATTGATCATTGTTAGGACTGGTTGCTCGACACTATAAGCAACGCGAGGAATACAAGCAAGGTGAAAAACATATTCTGGTTTGAATTCTATAAACTGATTTAGGCCGTCTAAAATATCATCCCCTTCTTGCAGGTCCACACCTTTTACTTCGTGACCCAGCCCTTCTAGGCGCTCTGCTAGCCTACTACCAATATATCCTTTGTGCCCTGTAACTAAACATCTAGCCATTATTTACTCCTTAGACAACCCACGTTTTATACGCGGCGTCTTTTGTTTTATTGTGATTATGCATTCGATATCGGTAAAAAGGAATTCTAAGGTGATGAATTTTATAAAAATCTCCTAACCTTTTTCTTAATTCCTCTTCTTCCCTATGACGCATAAGAGGATTATAACCACCAGATTCTAAAAGTAAATCCCTTCTATACATAATTCCACAAGAAATGTTGTCTTTTTCTGCATATTTCCTTTCAATTACCTCTTCATGGTCGCTTACTAAGACATAATCGCATGATACACAGAAAGCATCATGGTTTGCTTCTAGATAAGTTTTCATAAAATATGACATGTCTGCACTGACAAAATCATCCGCATCCACTCGGATAACAAACTGACCTCTGGACATCTTTAGTCCTTCGTTAGCTGAGGCTGCGACCCCGATATTCTTTCCGTTTTGGATGATTCTGATCTGATCTTTGAATGGCTCTAACACACTCATAGAATTGTCTGTGCTTACATCGTCAACAACAATAACTTCACAGTTTATATTCTTCTGTGAGAGACAACTTCGAAGGCAACGTGGCAGATATTTCCCATAGTTGTAGTTTGTTATGATGATTGATACACTTGGATTACTCATAATTTTCCTCATACCACAATACAAACATTAGTATTGCAAACTTAAGATAAGAGTTTTCTATACTTTCTATATTAAATATAACACGAAACAAATCAGATTGCAACATTTTTGTTTGATTTATTACGCTATCAAACTCATGAATCCACTCATCTACGTTTAACATGAAGCCTATTTTATCCCTGTGAACAAAGTCAGAATCGAAGTCCCGCTCAAGAATTGTTTTGGGAACTTGTTTTCTCAACTCACCAAATAATAAATCGTAATCAAGACGATTTGCGTATTCCAGAATACGGTGGTCCAAGAATGGAACCCTTACCTCAAGTGAGTTAGCCATACTTAGACGATCAACTTTTTGCAAGATATCTCCCTCTAAGAAAAATCTTATGTCCATTAGGCGCATTTTCTCTTGAGGGTCTTCAACTTGATACGGTAACTTAGATATCATATAATCATAAGTGTTGTTAACATATTTGTCATTTAAAAAACTTAAATCTTGATTTCTAAAAAACTTTTCTTGGATTGACTTGCTTGTGTGGTCATACTTGTTGTATCCGCAGAAGTTTTCGTCCGAGCCATCTCCGCCGAGCGCTACTGCTACACTTTCGGATATCTTCTTTGATATCAAGTAAGTTGGTATAATTGAAGAATCAGCAAACGGTTGACCAAATATTCTTGCTAATTTTCTTAAAAAACTAAGCTTAATCTCTCCATATTCAACTTCTATATTGGTATGGTTTGTATTATATGCCTCTGCAACCTTGTCGGCATATTGCTTCTCATTTAATTCTTTATCTTTAATCTCGGCGGTGAAGGTATCACATTTATTAGCGATCGATGACATATGCTTAACAACTAAAGAAGAATCAATACCGCCAGATAGATAAGCTCCATATGGAACATCACTACGCATCCTAAGCCTGACTGCATCCTTTAATAAGTCATCGAACTCATCTAAACTATGGTTATCCCTCGGCTGAGGAGTTAGAGACCAGTATGTTTTGAGTTCATTCTTTCCAGTGTTCAAATCATAAGTCAACATCTGGCCCGGTTCTAAAGAACGAACCTCATTCCAGATAGTATTAGGAGAGGCAATATAAAAAGTATTAAAATACATTGACACCGCGACGGGATCAATAGTTAAATTTTCAATGCCCAGCATGTCCTTAAGTGGAGTTATCTCGGAGCAGAAACTAATCCCATCGTTTTCTACTGCATAAAATAGCGGCTTAATACCAAGCCGGTCCCTGACAAGCAGCATCGTGTCATGCAGTTTATCATGAATGACAAAAGCAAACATACCGTTCACGTCTTCTAATAACCGGTCTATACCAAAGACTGAATAGTATTCAAGCAACACTTCTGTATCTGAATTAGTGCTTGTCTCTCTGCCTATTGCACGCAGTTTGTCTTGCAATTCAATATAATTGTAAATCTCACCATTAAAGGTGAGCGATATACTTTCCTTATCAAGTTGCATAGGCTGCTGGCCATCTTCTATACCAATAATAGACAGTCGGGTATGACCCAGATTTAGATCACCATAAGAGGATAATAAACCTCTTTCGTCAGGGCCGCGGTGACTCAATTTGTTAAGGGTGTTTCTAGTTATTGGGTATTTGTTAGACCCAATTATACCACACATATGTTAGCCTTTGGATACCACATATCTCTAATAACTGGATCACCTTGAAGAGTGCGCTTGATAACATTGCTCCTGCCAAGATTGTATTGTTTTCTAAAGTCTGACCCAATACCAAACTCTTTCGACGCCGTTAAGGACTTTTTGTGAAAGTATCTGTTATACAGTGGTGTTGCTAAATTATGAATTGTGCTTATAGACAGTATTCGAATGAATAGATCTGTGTCTGCTGCTATCTTTGTTTGGCCATCCCATCCGCCAAGATATTCTAACGCTCTCCGGTTGATCAACACTGATCCGTTTTTACAAAACTTAAATTTTAGATACCTGTCATATACATCATCCTTGGCTAAGTTTACCAGTCCGTGAATATCTTCTTTAACTAATCTAGAAGGGTATATATTCTCTCTGGTATCACCAGTAAAATCATCTTCCGATACTGTGTGTGATACTGAATCTACTACAATTTCATTAACTGAAGTCCCAACACAAGCTACCTCTGGGTATTTTTGAAGGTGGCGCACTTGCTTCTCTAGTCTTTGTGGCTCGCTAGTGTCATCAGCGTCGTGTAAAGCAATGTATTCTGACTTACAATGGTTCTTTAACATATAATTTTTTGAAGCATATGTTCCCATGTTGGTGTCAGAATGAAGCACAATTAGTCTAGGGTCATCAAATTTTTTCAGCGTCTGTAGAGTTGAATCTGTGCTACAGTCGTCGAACACATACAGGTTAAAGTTTCTATATGTCTGATCTAGCACTGACTGCACAGCCTTTTCAATCGTATCTTCCGCGTTATAAGCAGACATTAAAACGTCTATCGACTGAGTTTGTGACAATACTTCTCCCACCTTATTCGATACTTCTGTTATTTTTTCAGGTGTTTTGTCTTTGATCTGATACAACTTTCCTCTGCTCGACAACTTTCTTGTTTTTATTTCTTTCGTTAGTAAATTATCTAGATTATTTGTAACTAATTCAAATCCACACATACAGTTTTTGAGAAACACATCTTCTATTTTGTCTGTCTCACACAAATTCTTTGGTCTACCCTGATATATAATCTCGCCTGCGTCGATTGATTTATCAATAAAGTGAACTGTAGAGCCTATTCTATCGGGTCGATTATCATATAAGGCCCAAAAAGCACTGTCTACACCCCTATAATATTGAACAAGACCAGTGTGTATGTTAATACATCCAATTGTCGGTATGGAAAAGATGTTTTCTTTTAGAAGACTACTGCCAAAGACAAAGATAATGTCTGGCTTTTCTTGCCTGATTTCTTCTTCAAGGCGATTACTGTTAATCTCACCCTTTTTACACTTAGTGTAGTTGTGCGGCAACCACTCACAGGCCTGTGGGAAATACTGCCTTTCTTTCAACTGAAGGAGTCCAGAACTTATCCCTGCTGGCTTTTCTTCTATGAACACCTTTGATACATTGGTGCTTTCGCACAGCATCCTTGCATATGCCAAGTGTCTTAAATGATTTGACGTTATAACAACTACATTCATAATTCAACCGGTAAAAGGTTTATACGCATAAAAGCTTCGCCATACTTCTTTCCTATAGCGTGTCCTCTTACCTTTGCCATGCCATCAACGTGGTTAAAAATACCACTAATGATGTCTAGCTGAGAATTATATACACTTAAGGCTTCGACTTTGCTTTCATACGTTTTGGTTATATCTATAATATAATCCACTCTGGGAAGTAAGTCAAGTATTTCCATCGCCCAAAGGTCATTTATTTTATGAACCTTGCCTAGTTCTGGGTGGATCTGCTCTTGTGCTTTCCAACAAGCTTCTCTGACGATACCTGATATAGCTCTGTGATCTCTGTGCTTATCGACATCCGCGTGTGTGATCACTAGATCAGGCTTATTATCTCTGATTATCTGTATTACTCTATGAAATAATCTCTGGGTATTTGCAACGCATTGAGTTTTCACTCCCAAATTGTAAGTTTGTCTCCAGCCCAAAATCTCTCTGGCGCGAGATGCTTCGTCATTTCTCACATCAACTATGTTGTCAGCATTGTATTCCCCACTATGGTCCACACCTGTATTTCCAGAGGTAACAAATACCACATCAACTAATGATCCTTGATCTGTTAATTTTTTTATAAATCCAGAACATCCGATTGTCTCATCATCTTGATGAGCGACAATCACTAAAACTTTTTTAGGTAACACATGCATTCAATAAGTCCTCGCTTAAAACAGATGGGCACAGGTGTTTTTCAATATATCTTGATTGTGCCTCATGAGCCGTCTTGTAAGATAAGGAGCCATTGGCTGTTTTAATATTGTATTCTTTACATATATTATCAAATTTTTCTACAAGCTCCCAGCCGGGCCAATGCTGACTATCAATATTGTTAGGATCTATCTCAAATATATGTTGTGGTGGTAGATGTGATATGGTAAGATCTCTGATAAAACCACTTGTGATATTTTCATATTTTACTATCATTGAATGGGGCCGATCAATTAAACAAGCATTAAGGGCGCCACCAACATAAAACAAATTATTGATGTTGTTTTGACATAAAATGTGACGCACGTTCGCAAGGTCATCGGTTATATAGTCTTGATTAGTTATTGTAATCGCATCGTGTTGGTGTGTCCAAGGTCGTGGCCACGGTCTTTTACAAAATGGTTTGCAGGCACAGAGTTTATCACCAGTTTTTACTCCTTTAAAAAATATGTCTTTGGGTTTTTTAAGTTTTGAGTATTTGATGATATCGCCACCTAAACATTTAATGGCATTATGCCTTGCTTGGTGGTCCTGATAATATGGCATACAAGAGTATAAATGATCATCACCGTCGCGGAAGGGTTTCTGCTGTCGGCCGCTACCGCATGGGCTATGTATTATTTTTATTCCTGCTCTTCTAGCTTTAAAAATAAAGGAGTTGACTCGCTTTGCTAGGGCATTATTTAATTTTTTGTATCGCTTACACCAATGATTATCCCAGATATCAATAATTATTATGGCTGTTCGTTCTGGGTTTACACTGATAAAAGAGTGTTTATCATTAGTCCGTAATTTGATGTTGGTCACAAAAGTCTCTCAAATTTCTAAGGTCGTTCATAACCATAGAGCAGATATGGGCACTTTCTGTTTTACATTGAAGTTTTTTATTGGTCGTAAAATGCTTCTCAACAACGGTCGCGCCTCGACGAACAGCCTCTTTACAAGCATCAATGCCGATTGAGTGATCACTATAGCCAACCAAAACATCGTCAAATTTCTCTGGCATCAATTTGATTGCTTCCTCTTCGGTATGAGGATATTTGGCAACACAATGAAAGTATTTAACATTACTGTTTTTGAATGGATATACTAGTCGATTATCCCATTTGCCAAGAGAACAATAAGTAAGCATGCCATCGCCAGCCATGTCTTGACAAAACTCAATATCCCACTCTAACATAGAACTTGCGATTTTGTTTATTTTGATACCAGCATCAGTAATCCAATTAAAGCGATCGCGGTGGAAAGGTGATGCAAAAAAGTCTATGTTTAAACGATCGGCAAACTCTTTCAGGTCCAAAAATTGATCACGCGTCATAGAAAGATGCTCCCATAACTCACGATCACTACCGGGCATACGATAAGTATCCCACAACTGGACTTTTACTGCATCTGCTCCTGCAAGCTTCGATTGCAATATCATTTGCTCCGCGCGGCGCATATTACCGCCCCACTGCCCACATAACTCACTAATAATATAAACTGACATGCTATCCCCTTTTAACGCACTTAAGTAAAATGTTAAACTGTGGCGATTCTTCCCACAGTGTCATAGTTTGATAAGTAATATCAAATTTATCTTCTAAGTTTTTGATGTTCATGATTTCAGGCACCTCATCATGAATTGCCTGTTTAACATCTGTATAGCCCTTTTTCTCGACGTATTTGCAGAATTGTTGATATGCTTTATCCTCTAACAGCTTGTCATCCCAGACTGTAGACCAGAGAAAGTTATCATCCCAATAGGCATGCTCTTGATCTCCGTCTTTGGTCCAGCCAATTTTATAAGGCTCAAACCGCCAGTGATCACCGATACCAAAGTCTACATATAATGTGCCACCGTCTTCAAGGTGTTCATGTGCTTTATTAAAAAAGGTAGTCAAGTCTTTACAGAAATATGCACAGCGTGTGCAAACAATTGTGTTATATTTGGAATCCAAATTCCAGTCAGAGTTGATCTCCCAGTTGTTTAGAGCACGGTCATATAGATCACCTCTAAACAAACGGTTGTCGGTGGAACCTAGTTGTGCAACCTCACCACGAGGGCGAATGTTACTATTATAAAATTGAAATATGAAAGGGTCACTTTTGCCCATTTTCTTCTCCTTCGATGATTTTCACATCTTCTAAAGTGTGAACATCGTGTAGTTCACAAATATAAACGCCACATGTGGTGCTTAAATCTTCTTGATAAACATAATCACCTTTAAAAATTCTAAAAGCAGCATTTTGCATTAAATTTTTATCAACACTAAAGATCTCATCACGCTTATGTTCTAAGAATGTGTTGATTGCCCCGTCTAAATTCTCAGACTTAATTTGTGGTGAATTAGCTTGTAATGAAATAAAAACGTCCTGTGGGCCTTCTGAGGCTTCTATCTTGCGTGCAGCGTCTCTGATAGCAACTTGCTTATAAGTCTTGTCATCGGCCAAGCTAGCGTCTCTCATGATAACTTTGGCGCCGCACTCTCGGGCAACCTCTGCGACCTCCTCATCTTCAGTGCTAACCCATGGTGTAATATAGAATGAAGAATCCTTGCAGGCTTTCACAGCCCAATACAACATTGGTTTACCCCAGATAGGGTAGATATTTTTCTTTTTTAGTCGCTTGCTGCCGCCGCGGGCTGGAATAATCGCTGCTATCTTCATAATACTCCTAGATGATCTAATATGCGCGCAGAGGAATTGCCTCTGAATAAATGTTTATCTGTGGCTTCGTCGAATGATTGCGATAAATTTATGGAGGTTAGAGTTTCAACTGCTTGTTTAAATTGTTGTTCGTCAAATTTGGGAAAGGTCTTGCAGTAATCATAGTCATACAATTCTTCCAGCGGCATCCAAGGTTTTACGTTGAAGTTTATCAGAGGAGTTTTTGCTAAAACACACTCTTTTATACTTGTAGAATTGAAATTTACGACCACATCACTAACTTCTATCAGTTCAATGGTTGTATGTGGGAACCATGATTTATCAGAAAAATACGCATCTCCCTTGTGTGCCCTGTCGTTGATTGGGTCTTTACCTCTAGATTTAACAACAATATCGTAGCCCATATTCTTTAAAGAAGAATATATGCCATTTAAGTCTATTTTGTGTTTATCTCTTGTTCTTGGATATATTATAAGCGCTTTTTTGTTGTTTGTCAACCCATATTTTTGATTTATTTTGCTTTTGTCAAGTAATACATCGTATTTTGGAGACCCAAGATACAAATTCTTATCGCTTGTTTTTTCATATAGCCCCGCAAAATACTCGCTAGGAAAGATTACATTGTCAACTTTGTCGATGTATGTGTCATATAAACCAGAATAGTCGGTCATATAAGTCATAGAAATAATCTTTGTTTTTGATCGGTCTAAACGCTTAACATCCACTCCCTCAATTAAAAATGTTATACCCTTACTTTCGTGGGCTTCGGAGATATCTCTTATTTCAAACCCATGCTTTCCTGATAGTTCCCTTAATTGTTCTATAAAAGAATGAGGGTTATTATACTTGTTATTTCTACCGATATATAGGTTGGATTTAATCCCTCTTTTGTTGCCCTCAATGATAAGGGGCATGAAATATCTTAGGAATGTCATTTCTGACAGCATAAAATTCATAGCAAACCTTCCATGAAGCAAAAATCAAGCGATCTATTATCATCATAATTTTTTAGAAAACCAACCAGTTCCTCTGTTTTCTCCACACTCAAATAATTCCTATCCCATTCACATGCGTGATACACAATTTCTGTTTTTGGATGTATAATTAATGGATCAAATGGTGGGTTACAATTGTAATATACACATTTATAAGACTCTTCCGCGTGATTATACACAGATTTAGGCCCTTCTTTTGGAGATATAGCAAATATCTCTATGCCATTGTCACTACATGCCTCAAACCCAGCAGGTGATAGCTTCCAAGCCGGGGGCCTAAATACAGGCTTAAACACACCATCTAGTTTAGCCATTTGCTCAATCTGGAACATGGCTTTTAGTTTTTTGTCAGCGGTTTCGTAGTCCACCTCTTTAAACTCATCATTATTGTTGTGGGGTGGGACTCCATGCCACAGACCATGATACCCAATCTCAAAATTTTCTTTTGGTAGGTTTCTAATAATTTCACAAAAGTCTGGAAACACTTGGAGTTCTAACGGCATCTCTGTCCGAGTCGGAGGGCGTTGGCGCCAATACGCCATTGGAACAAAAAGAGTAAACTTTATGTCAGGAAACACACTTATAATCTCAAAACAGCGATCAAGAACTTTTACTGAGGACATTGGGTGAGGAGAAACATCGTCGATACTAATGTTGACTTTGTATTTCATTTATTATCTCCATATATCTAGCTACAGCCTTTGGGACTTGATCCTCATAATTCAAAACAGTCTCTTTGTGTTTTATATAATTTGAACTCATCTTTTTGATATTATCTATCATCTGATCAAAATTATCAAAGCCGATCCCATATTCACCACAGTATTCTGGAATACTGCCTCCGTTATTGTGATAGATAACTGGTAGGCCACATGCCATGCCTTCTAATACATGGTTTGCACCAGCTTCTTCTTCAGAAGCCGTTAAATAGATGTCACATTCTGATAGCTTTTCAGAAATAAAAGTATTGTCTCCAGTTGGCTTGTAATATTTAGAGTTTTTAAGAGGTTCAATAGGCCATTGGCCAATATATGTGAATGAAAGCCAATCGTTCCTTTCAATATAGTCATCTAATTGTTTGTATAAAGCATACCCCTTTTTAGGGTTTGGGGACCAGTGATGAGTTACAAGTTTCACCTTTTTATTGTCATTTGTAGTTTTTTTAAACTCATGGAATATAGGAAG
>Ga0181394_1000915_pt1 | contig 12879 bp, 15 predicted proteins | sample 17SPOviralmetaG_FD_130123 | JGI IMG/M metagenome (GOLD analysis project Ga0181394, IMG submission 130123) | Marine viral communities from the oligotrophic San Pedro Time Series (SPOT) site, San Pedro Channel, CA, USA - 17 SPOT_SRF_2010-11-23 | ecosystem: Environmental > Aquatic > Marine > Strait...
GACGAATTTTATTACGGTCATTTAGGTAAGCACGCTCTAAGTAGCTCAAGCCTTAAAACTATTCTTAAAAGTCCTAAAACTTATAGAAACGTAATTAAGTACGGAGATCCTAACGCCGAAAGCCCGGCTTTATCTTTAGGGAGGCTTGCCCATTGGATGCTACTCGAGCCTAAAAAAGTAGATAAGATAAATTGGGTAGACGCTTCGAGTAAGAGTACTAAAATATATAAAGAAGCAAAAGCGAAGGCTAGCTCTTTAGGAGTTGAAGTATTCTTAACAAAAGAGAAGAAAGATACCGAGAGAATAACCGACGCGGTATTAAGAAACGAGGCGGCTTTAAAATTACTTAGTAACTCGGAGTTTGAAGTTCCGGAGATTTCAATGCTTGAAGGATTACCATTTAGAGCAAAGGCGGATATAATAAAAGGCGATACTATTATAGACTATAAAACATCTAGCGAGCTTAGAGGCTTTAGGTACGCGGCGGATAAATACGGATATGACCTGCAGGCTTATATGTACTTAAAGCTTTTCAATAAAAAGAATTTTATATTTCTTGTAGTAGATAAGGGAAGTACCGATATAGCAATATTTGAGACTAGCGAAGACTTTATTAATAAAGGTAAAGAGAAGTTTTATAGCGCCGTAGAGAACTATAAATATTTCTTTGAAGATAATAACGATATCGATCAATATGTAATGAGAGGTATACTATGAAAGAATTTAGCTTCGATACAATAGAAGACTTCGACGGTCATATAAACAAGAGTATACCTTCGTTTAATATATTACTAAACTTAATAGAAAATATATCGTATAGCTTTATTAGAGATAATTACAACGTTTACGATCTAGGCTGCTCAAAAGGTAGCTTACTTTTAAATCTAAGTAAAGGGAATAAAACAAAGACTAATTTTGTAGGATACGATATATCTTCAAACCTTTTACCTAAAGATAAAAACAAAGTTTACTTTTTAAATAAAGATATAACCGAAGAGGATATTAAGTTTATAGATCCTTCTTTAGTATTATCTATTTTTACTCTACAGTTTATTGATTACAATAAGAGACAACCTCTATTAAATAAGATATACAAATCTTTAAATAAAGGAGGAGCTTTTATCGTTGCGGAAAAGGTTTTTGTTGACGATTCCTATATACAAGATATTTTTACTTTTGCTTTATACGATTACAAAAGAAACAACTTTACTCCTAGCGAGATTTTAAGTAAACAAAAGGACTTAAGAAAGATAATGTTTCCCCTTAAGGAAAAAGAAAATATTAAGCTATTTAAAAAAGCCGGGTTTAAAAAAATAGAGCCTTTCTTCCAATCCTTAAACTTTAAAGCTTGGTTATGTATAAAGTAGAATACAAGCCTATAAAATTAAAAGACGTTAAAGAAGAGTCTAATAAAAAACTATTTAACGTTATCTCTTTCTTTGCCGGAGGAGGTGGCTCTTCTTTAGGATATAGAATGGCGGGAGGAAAAGTTTTAGCAATAAACGAATTTGTAGAGAGCGCACAAGATACTTACCGAGCTAATTGGGAAGATACAAAAATATACCCTAACGATATAAGACAAATAAAAGGAGAGGATATACTAAGAGATCTTAACCTTAAGAAAGGAGAACTAGATATACTAGATGGCTCGCCTCCTTGCGCTTCGTTTTCCGCAGCGGGCAATAGAGAAAAGGATTGGGGTAAAGAAAAGAAGTATAGTAATAAAACCCAAAAGACCGACGATTTATTTTACGAGTTCGCTAGGATAATAAAAGAAATTCAACCAAAGACTTTTATAGCGGAAAACGTTAAAGGTATATTAATGGGACAAGCTAAAGATTTATTTGGTAGCGATCAATTATCAATGTTCGGAGAGCATAACGAGACGATATATCATACCTTAACTAATATAGGTTATAAGGTTACTTATAGAGTTTTAAACGCCAAAGACTACGGAGTTCCTCAATCAAGAGAGAGATTAATTATAGTTGGAGTAAGAGACGATATACAAAAAAGGTTTAAATTCCCTAAACCTACAAAATATAGATTTAGTTTAAAAGAAGCTTTCGAAGGATTAGAGAATACAAAAGAAGAGCTTAAAGAAGCTAATATAGAAGCTTACTCTATATATAAAGAGTCTAAGAAACTTAAAGAAGGAGAGCAAAGCGTAAAGTATTTTAGTTTAATAAAGACCGATAGAAATAAACCGGCGGGAACTTTAACCCAAACTGCGGGATCTATATCCGCCGCCTCTATAATACATTGGCAAGATAGAAAGTTTACCGTAAGCGAAGCAAAAAGAATAATGAGCTTCCCGGACGATTATAAATTAATAGGAAAGTATAGAGATAAGATAGAGAGACTAGGGAGAGCCGTTCCCCCTTTATTAATGAGATCCGTAGCTAAACAATTATATAATTTAATTTTAAAAGAACAATGAAGCAAATAAATATATTCGGAGAGTTTGAAGAGAGAGGTTGGTTTGAGAGAAACCTAAAACAAATTAAGATAGGATTAGAAGGCGAAAGCCAAATAAGAAAAATGTTAAGTAAAGAGAATATAAGGTTTATGCAAGCTGACTTAATATTCAATCATAATAATCAATACTACTGCGGCGAGGTTAAAACTCAAGAGAAGTATTTGGCTCCTCCTTGGGACGGTCACGGCTTACCAATGTGGCAAATAACCGCAAGGATAGAACTATTTAATAAGACCGGGATTATACCCTACCTATTTATTAAATGCTTAACCGATAACGTCGTATACCATCGAGATCTTAGAGAGTTAATGAAAACCGAATACTATCAAACAAAAGGATCTTCTCCGAGAGTAATATTTAATTTAAGCGAATTTAAAAAATATACTCTTGAGTGAATAAAGATAAAATAAGAGAACATTACCTCTTAGCTTTAGTTGAGATATCAAACGGAAGAGATATAGTAGAGTTAGAGGAGGCTATAGACGCTTATGAAGAACTCGAGGAGTACGAAGCTTGCGCCGGTATTTTAAAAGCAATACACGAAAGCGGATATTTAACAATAAGAGATTTAATAAAAATAATAGATAAAGATGAATAAAAAAATAATAAAAAGAATAGTAGAAGAGTTTTATAGTTTAGATATAACAACAAAAACTAGAGAAAGGAATTACGTAGAGGCTAGAGCAATGTATTACAAAATAGTAAGAGATAATACTAAATTAAGTCTAGAGGTTATCGGTAAATCGGTTAATAGAAACCACGCTACTGTATTACACGGAATTAAAACGTTAAGTAATTGGATAGATACCGAAAGAACTATAAAGGCTAGATATCTACTATTGAAAGATCAAATAGAAGAAATAAAATCTATAGCCTCAAATAGAAACCTAATTAAAGAGGTAGATCAAGACTTACTATTAGAATATACTAACTTGAATAGGAGACATAAAGAATTGTTAAAAGAGAATATAAATCTAGCTAAAGATCTAAACAAACTAAGAGAAGAGCATAGTAAAAGAGAACAGTTTTATTCTAAATACGGGTTTATCAATTAACAATAACTTAAAAATCTTATTATATAATTGAATAATCAATCTTTTTCAATATGGATAATCGAATAAATAACGGAGGAGCTAGAGAAGGAGCCGGAAGGAAACCTAAGTCCGAAGAGATAAAACTAGTAGAAAGATTAAGCCCTTTAGAGGACGATGCGCTAGCCGCTTTATCGGAAGGAGTTAAATCCGGGGATATCAAATGGGTAACTCTATATCTTAATTACTATTTAGGAAAGCCTAAAGAAACTAGAGATATAACTATCAACGAGGACTTACCTCTTTTTATTGATTAATGCGGGTTAAAAAAACCAAGGCATTAACGAAATTAAGAAGTTTAGGTAATAGGATCAAGGTTGTAAGAGGCGGAACCTCCGCCGGGAAGACAATTTGTATCTTACTTATTCTAATCGATTACGCTATTAAAAACGAAGGAAAAGAAATAAGCGTAGTATCGGAAAGTATACCGCATCTCCGTAGAGGTAGTTTAAAGGACTTCTTATCGATCTTAAAGGGACTCAATAGGTACAAGGAAGATCAATTCAATAGGAGTACCTTAAAGTATACCTTTACAAACGGTAGCTATATAGAGTTCTTTTCTACTGATCAACCGGATAAGCTTCGCGGGGCAAGACGAACAGACCTCTATATTAATGAGTGTAATAACGTACCCTTCGACGCTTATAATCAATTATCGGTAAGAACCTCCGGAAATATATGGCTCGATTATAATCCTTCTAGTTTGTTTTGGGTAGACAAAGAGATTATAGGGCAACCCGATACGGACTATATAACCCTAACTTATAAAGATAACGAAGTACTTCCTCAATCGATAGTAGACGAAATAGAGAAAGCAAGAGAGAAAGGTAAGACCTCGACTTATTGGTCAAATTGGTGGAACGTTTATGGACTCGGAAAAATAGGATCTCTCGAAGGCGTATGTATTCCGGACTGGAAAGAGATAGATAGAATACCTAACGAAGCTAGACTATTAGGATATGGCTTAGATTTCGGCTATTCGGTAGATCCGTCGACATTAATCGCTTTATATAAATGGAACGAAGCTTATATATACGATGAGGTTCTTTATAAGAAAGGAATGCTCAATAGAGATATAAGTAGATTCTTAAGTCAATTAGAGATAACCGAAACTATCGTGGCGGATTCCGCAGAGCCAAAGAGTATAGCCGAATTACAAGGCTACGGGCATTCTATTTACGGAGTAAGCAAAGGAAGAGATTCCGTAGTATACGGATTAAACCTAATAAACCAAAACGAGATATACGTTACCGCAAGAAGCAAGAACTTAAAAAGAGAACTAGGAGGCTACGTATGGGCTAAAGATAAAGAAGGTAATACCTTACAAAAGCCAACGGGGTTGCATCCGGATTGTATCGATGCGGCTCGATATATATTAACCGATCAATTAGAAAACCCTAATAAGGGAGAGTATTATATTTATTAATTGTTAATTATTTGTTTATTAAATAAAAAGTATTATATTTGAATATAATTAAAAACAAAGACAAATGGAAACTAAAATATTTTATACGGAAACAGGATACGATAGAACAAGTTACATCTTTTTTGAGATGAGAAAAGAAACAAAATGTTTTTATTACTTAGAAGCTATTGGAAAACATAACAACGAATATGGCGTTAATCCTGATAGAACTAAAGTTACGGGAACAGGATTTAGAATTAAAAAAGATAACAAACGTTTCATACAATGGAAAGGACAATCTTTAAAAGAAAATAGAAACTACACTTATACAGGAGTATAACACAAGGGGGGCAACCCCCTTTTTTATTAACCAATAATTATATTATGGAAAACAAAGTAGAGTATATAATGGTAAAAGAATTAACTAAAAAACAAAACAGAAAGAACATTATAAAGTTTATAAGTGGAGGCATTTTACTTGCCTTATTCAGTTTTATAGCAATGTATATGTTTTTATTTTTTATATTGTGGGTTGATGAAATAACAGATAAGATAATTGGATATTTTTAAAATGAAACAGGCGTGTTGGTACGAAGATATTTACGTAGTACAAAAGCCTATAAAGGTAGGTACTAAAAAAGGAGGCTACGACGTTACCTTGAATATAGATTACAAGGGTAAGAATACAATCGAAGGAAACGAAACGTACAAACAAAACTCAATAGAATTACAAAACAAAATAGAAGAGGCTTATAGATACGCCTATAAAAGATTTATATTAAGAGAATAGTTTGGGCAGCTTAATGTCTTTTTTCATTTGTTTGGGGAATTAGAGGAGCTTAACTAGGTTCCTCTTTTTCTATTTATACAAATAAGGTTTAATTTTATTATATATATATGAAAGTACAAATAAACGTCCCGGATACTTTAAGAGATATTACTCTAGATCAATATCAAAGATTTGAAAAGTTAAATACCGAAGAGAACAAAGATAGCTCTTTCCTACTACAAAAGATGATAGAGATATTTTGCAACCTTAATCTAAAGGACGTAGCTAATATTAAATACAATAGCGTTAAAGAAATAACAAATCATTTAAATAAAGTCTTTGAAGTTAAGACCGATCTAATAACTACTTTTAAATTAAAAGGTATCGAGTTCGGCTTTATACCTCAACTTGACGATATGACTCTAGGAGAGTATATAGATCTTGATACCTATCTAGGCGACTGGGATAATATGAACAAAGCAATGAACGTCTTATATAGACCTATTACGCAAAAGAATAAAAATAAGTATAGTATAGAGGAGTATAAAGAGAGTGACAACTCCAACCTTCTAAACGATATGCCTTTAGATGTCGTAATGGGATCTCTTGTTTTTTTTTGGAATTTAAACAACGAGTTATTACAAACTACCCTGAGATATTTGAACAAGGAAGCCAAGAAAATGAATATGGAGCAGAGGCTAGTTTTGGAAGAAAATGGGGTTGGCTATCCTCTATATACGGTCTCGCACAAAAAGATGTTACCAGATTTGACGATGTTACAAAATTAAACGCACATAAATGTTTTCTATACTTAGCGTTTGAAAAAGAAAAGATAGAATTAGAAAGGAAACAAATAAAAAATAAATGAAAGGATTTTATAACTTAACGGATAAATTAAAAGATACTCTACTAGCAGAGCCTTTTGTTAATACGGTAACTTTTGGAAGCTTAGACGATATAGACCTTACTAAACAAACGATCTTTCCTTTGTCTCATATTACGGTAAATAATACAATAGTAGGAACTAATACTCTAACCTTTAACGTTAGTATCTTGTCTATGGATATCGTAGATATAAGCAAGGCGGAAACTACGGATATATTCGTAGGAAACGATAACGAACAAGATGTATTAAATACCCAACTAGGTTTATTAACTAGAGTTATAAATACTTTACAAAGAGGAGACTTATATACCGAACTATATCAAGTAGAAGGAGACGTAAGTTGTGAGCCTTTTGTAGATAGATTCGATAACAAGCTAGCCGGATGGGCAGCAACCTTCGACGTATTAATAGAAAACGATATGACGATATGCAACTAAACGAAGTAAATAAAACTCTAAATAAGTTTGGTAAGTACGTTGTATCTCAATCAAGAGCTAATCTAACTAGAGGTAAAAAGAACTTTACCAAAAACCTCTACGAAAGTATTACCTATATACTAGAGGAAAGTAAGGTTGGTCCACGTATATATTTCGAGATGGACGATTACGGTATGTATCAAGATCGAGGAGTAAAAGGTAAAGATCCGAGGCTTGTAAAAAACGGAAAGCAAAAAGCGCCTAATAGTAATTTTAGCTTTAAGAATAAAATGCCTCCTCAAAAACCATTAATGGAATGGGCTAAAAGTAAAAACATTAGACTAAGAGATAGTAAAGGACAATTTAAAAAAGGAAGCTACCAAACTATAGGCTTTATATTACAAAAGAGAATATTTGCTCAAGGTATAAAACCTAGCTTATTTTTTACTAAGCCTTTTGAAAAATCATTTAAGAACCTACCCCCGGAGTTAGCGAATAGTTTCGGTATAGATATAGAAAAATTATTAAGTTGATATGAGTACAAAGATAAACGTAAGAAGCCCCTTTTATTTACATTTAGTAGAGCCTAGTCCTCCCTTACCCGTTTTCGATTGTACGGTTGCAGGTCTTACGGGATTCGCCGTAGATAATAAAGGTATTATTACTTTACCTTCTTCTAAGGCGGGAGTTATCGAATCAATATCTAGCGACGACGGAGACTTCTCAAATAATAAGTTTCCAACAGAAAATACTGATACCTCTAGAACTATAAAAGTGAAGTTAGCAATACCGCCGGCTTTATATTCTAATTCTAGTAGTATCTTTTTTGAATGTCCGGTAACGGCAACGCAACCGGGATCAACTAGCTCCGTAGTACAACCAACCGTATGTAGCGGTGGACCAACCGCAACCGGATCAATAGGCGCGCAAACTTTAACGGTAGGAGGATCAAGCGTAACTATAGACTTGGCAAGTTTTTTTAATAACGAAACAACCTACGATGCTTCTAATATAGATCCTAATATAGCGACAATAGCTCTTAGTGGAAGCTCGCTTACAATATCTCCAAACGTAACCGGAGGAAATACTACGATATACGGTATTGCTAAAGACAATAGTTACCCTGCAACTTGTGAGGCTACTCAAAGTATAGCGGTAACGGTAAACGCGGGAAGCGCCTTAACTTGTACTCTAGCCGGGAAAAGCATAATACAAGGAGGATCTATAACGGCGGCGGGAGTAATTACGGATCCTATTTCTCCAATAGCCGCAATAGTTGAAAAATCATTATCAAGCGGAGGTACTCCAGTAACAAGCGTATCCGCAAATACGGGAAGCGCTTCTCAAGATATAACTTTGTTTTATAAGTTGTCTGTACCTGCGACGTTTACAAATGCAGGGACAGGTAATTTAATTTGTTCTATAGATCTACCTCAAGCGGGAACCGCGTTACCCGTTTTTGATTGTGCTACGGCTAATCTAATAGGAGGCGGTGTTTCTCAAAACGGAGCAATACTTACTCCTACTTCTAAGATAGGAGCTACGGTTAAAACTCCCGCAAGCGGAACGGCTTTTAGTACGGTAGCAGTAGATACGTCTAGAACCGTTAATTTTCCTGTAACTATTCCTTCGGGATATCAAAACGCGGGGCAAGATATTAGCGGAGGTTGTGACGTTACGTTTACGCAACCGGCTACTACTCCAACTTGTGGTAATTTTAGCTTATATATAAGTACGGGAGTAAACCAAATACCTAGCGATACAGCTACGCAAAGCCATTGCAATTTATCTCAAGTAGTAGGAACTTACCACGAAATTAAATGTACAACCGATAGTGTAACGGGAGTATTGAACACAACAGTATGTAGTAACGGATCTCCTTTCGACGGAAGGGATCTCTATTACGTAATCTCTACCGGGAGTATAGATAGCGCAGGTGGACCGGGTATTTCTCCTTTTAATTTAGTTAAAATAAATAGAAACGGGCAAGTAACAGAGATAGCGGTAGGAGGTTGCGCGGGAGCGGGAGCAGGAACTTTAGTATAAAAAATTATGGCATTAAAAAGAGTAGAAGTAGATTTATATGTTTGGGAAGGTTTAATTTCGGCACAACCTTCGGTACCGGCGTACTCAATAAACAAGAGCGTAATTTCTGGGGAATCAAACGTAACTTTAGAAATAGCGGAGCTTGTAAGAGATTATATAACAATGACCTTTAATAATGATTATATATCTATAACGAGATACGTAAGAGCTATTGTAAATTCTTACGACGAATCAAACGAGCCGTTTAGTACAAATCCAATTACGACGACGTACGTAGCTTTAGACGGATACGGGTACTTCGAAGAGGGAGCAAATCCCGAGTTATCAAGAAACGCTTTAATAAGTTCAAACAATATTTATATACCGGAAAATACAGCCGGGAAGTTTCCAATATTTGCAGAAGGCGTAGGTAAGGTTATAATAGATTCTACTACAACTCAAATAACGGATGACGGTAATACAAACCAAAAAATACAATATATTACAATCCCCGCAAATACCTCAACAATACAAGTTTTTGATACCGACGATTCTACGCTTAGAAAAACTATTACTGTTTCTAATATTTGCGAACCTAAATACACGCCGTTTAAATTAACTTTTGTAAATAAGTTTGGAGCATTTCAAGATTTATATTTCTTTAAAAAATCAAGCGAAGTAACTAACGTAACAGATGAGCTATACAAGAAAAATATAATTACAAATACAGCTTCGAGTTATAATACGTACGAAAATCAAAAAGGTAGAATAAACGTAAACGCACAAACTTCTTTAACAATGAATACCGGCTTTGTAAAAGAGGATATGAATCAAACAATAGAAGAACTATTCTATACCGAAAACGTTTGGATAAGATACGAAAACAAAACGTTACCTATAATACCTAAATCTAAATCATTACAATATAAGACTTCTTTAAACGACAAGCTAATAAATTACACGGTAGAGTTCGATTTTGCGTTTGATAGAATTAACAATGTAAGATAATGTTACAATTACAAATATATTTTGATGGTCAACAAGTTGAATTATTTAAAGATGAAAGTATAGTATTAACTCAATCTATACAAGATATAAAAGATATTCAAAAAGTATTTGTACCGTTTACCCAAACCTTTAACGTACCGGCTTCTAAAAAGAATAATATAATATTCAAGCATTTCTATAATTTTAATATTGACGGATTCGATGCTAGAAAAAAAACGGAGTCTGAGTTATATCTAAATTATAAGCTATTTAAAAAAGGTAAGATAAAACTAGAAGGCGTACAACTTAAAAACAACGAGCCGCATACTTATAAGCTTACGTTCTTTGGCAATACTATCAACTTAAAAGATCTATTAGGAGAGGACAAACTAGCCGCTCTTAGCCATTTAAAAGATTATAGCTTTGATTATAACGATACTAATATAACTTCTTATATGAGTAACGGGCTAGACGTTTTTAGTACGGGAGGTACGATTACGGACGCTGTTATTATTCCCCTTATAACACATACGGATAGATTAATATTCGATAGTAATTCTAACGTTGTCAATACGGATACTATAAAGAATATAAATCCTTCGGCGGGTACCTCTACAAGTTACGGAGTTCCTTTTAAACAATTAAAGCCGGCTATAAGACTTTACGCAATTATCAAAGCTATAGAAATAGAATACGGTTTAACCTTTAGTACTGATTTCTTCAATACAACCAATACAGCTTTCTTTGGTTTGTATATGTGGTTACACAATAAAGAAGGCGAACTATTTCAAGACGTAGACGCACAACATCAAGCCTCTGGTTTTACCGTAACTAGTAAAGACAAGACAATGGGTTTAGGAAGTTTCTTTACTGGATTTAAAAACGCAAGCTTTGAAACTAAAATAGACGACATAAAAAAGTCGAGACAATTCGATAATATACCGGTTAATAAAATAGAGAGAGCTTTAAACGTAAAAGTAGTTCCTTCCGGAGGAGCGGGCTATAGTCTTATAATAAAAAAGGACGGCGAAGAGTTCCAACGTTTTGACGGTCTTACGGGTACAACCGAATTAGGACAAAGTACAAGTTTAAAGAGAGACCAATTTTTAAGAATAGGAGACGGAGTTTATACGTTCTTTATTGAAACGGATACTATTTCAACTTACGCTATTACTATAACACATTTTATAAAAAGCTTAAGAACCGGAGGACGAAGAAAAGATATTACATTTACCGCTTCGGCTGCTAAAGCTACCGACAACCCGGTTAATGTTACTCAGTTTATTCCAGATATAAAAATTATAGATCTACTTACCGGTATTTTTAAACTTTACAATTTAACCGCCTTCCAAGACGACGACGGAATTATACAAGTTAAAACCCTAGATTCCTTTTACGCTAGTAGTACGACGGTCCACGATATAAATCCTTTTATTGATAAAACGGAAACGGTTACCGATTCAATATTACCGTTTAAAGAAATAGATTTTAAGTACGAAGGAACCGGTAGTTTTTTAGCTAATAATCATAAGGAAAAATTTTATACAGATTGGGGAGCTAATTATTATAATAGTCCGGAAAAATACGACGGAAAAATATACGATATAACAGTTCCGTTTGAACATTTTAAATACGAGCATCTTTTTGTTACAGATAATCAAGTTGAAAGCGCATCCGATAGCGGAGTACAATACGGTTATTCAGTTAACGAAAATCAAGACGCCTACTTAGGTAAACCTCTACTTTTTTACGCTGCAAAATCAACGGCAACTATTAGAGCTTTAAACCTTACAAGTAGCGCCGGGGTATCTATTGCAAATCCCTATATCCCTTTAAATTGCGAATCAACCGGAAGTACCTTTTTAGCGGGAAAGCAAAGTATAAATTTTAATTCTGAGTTTGATGAGTTTTCAAGAGAGGTAAATCCTAAATCTTTATTCGAGACTTATTATAAAAGTTATATAGAAGATATGTTCGACGTTCGTAAAAGACTTACAAGCGTAAAGGCATATTTGCCAATGAATATTATTTATAAATTAAATCTAGCGGATAAATTTATTTTAAATAATAACGAATATAGAATTAATAAGATATCTACAAACTTCCAAACGGAAGAAAGTAGCTTAGAATTAACAAATATATTTGAAGCGCCTGTATTTAGAAACTTAAAAGCTATTGAGAATAATTGCTTAACGGTAGATACTTCTCTTATTAGCGTCGATAGTATAGACCTTACTGTAGATTCGGGTTGTGATTTAGACTTTACAATTCCAAATACAAATACCGGAGTTCCTACGGCATCTCTAAACAACCCAACAAGCGCGTTTACGGATACAAGCTTAACGGTAACAAAAGCAACAATAGAAGCGGATTTTATTCCTGTCTCTACAAGTACGTCAGTATTTTTAAACCATAAAATTACAGCTCTTGGAAAAGTAGGGCAAACTCAAAAGCTTGACGAATACGGATTTTTATATTCTACTTCTTTAACTAATTTAAGCTCGACGGATGACGTAGATACCTTAAAAGCGTTTGGCGATATTACAAACGTTCCTTTTACTCCTTCTCTAGCTGTTGTTAAAGTATTGATAGACAACGGAATAGCAATTAAAAGTACATTTGAGAAAACAGGGTTAACAGATCCCGCTACTATATATTATAGATTCTACGCAAGAACCAATATAGATCCGGCAAACGACAAAGCCGACGCTATAAGTAGTGTTGTAAGTGCATTTACAGTACCATCAGCAGTAAGTCAATACAACAATGCAAATGGTGAAAATCTTGTAGGAGTTGCAGGTAGTACAGGTTATTTAACAGA
>Ga0181394_1000918_pt1 | contig 12842 bp, 13 predicted proteins | sample 17SPOviralmetaG_FD_130123 | JGI IMG/M metagenome (GOLD analysis project Ga0181394, IMG submission 130123) | Marine viral communities from the oligotrophic San Pedro Time Series (SPOT) site, San Pedro Channel, CA, USA - 17 SPOT_SRF_2010-11-23 | ecosystem: Environmental > Aquatic > Marine > Strait...
ACCTGAACTAATAGATATAGTATTACAGAAATACAACGCTCAATAACTAATCATTTTTTATAAATTAGTAAAAATGATTATTTAGAAAATTGATTGATTTATTAAAAAAAATGAAATGAAATATTTAGGAATATTTAATATAAACTATTATTAATATTTATATTAAAAATTGATATAAAGAAATATTATCTAATACTATTATATAAGAATGGAAATCGTTGAGAACGAAACTGCTGAAACTATGCCTTTCCAATTTGATTGGACGCTGAATGCCTCTATGGTGCGAACCACTATCTTTGACAAAAAAAAATGTGTGGAGTTGGTTGATGTGAAAAAACTTTATGGGTTTATCAAAGCAGAGATGGGTATAACCTATCAAAGCACATCTCGTTATGAGAATGGTGTTGGTAAAACATATAAGACGGAGTTGGAACAGATGATTAAGTTTAAAGAGTTGTATAATCGCAAACTAAATCGTTTCCAAGTCGCACATAAATTAGCAAAGCATAAGTGGGGTCGTATTCTACCAAGCAACTATCTATCCCTGTCTATATTTCATCGTCCTACTCGTCATTCATTTTGCGATGGGAACTATATTGACTATGATATGATTAACGCCCAACCAACTATCATAAATGAGATATGTAAGCATCATAACCTCGCCAATAAATACCTGACTAAATATGTGAAAAATCCAAAAAAATACAGGGAGTTCATTATGAACCACCATAATTGTAATAAGGATACGGCAAAGAGGTTGCCTATTATCCTGATGTTTGGAGGGTCATATACCACTTGGATTAGGGAGAATGATATTACTACAAATGAAGGCAATAGGATTGCGGATTTTGTAGAATTGGAGAGTTTTATGAAAACCATTATTGAAATCGTTTATAATGCTAATCCTCAAATCAAAAAAGATGTGCTGAAACAGGACAAACAGAAATGGAGAAATGAGGGTGAAGCAAAACGAGGTGTGATGGCGTTGTGGTCTCAATCAGTAGAAAAGATGATACAGGAGGAGTGTATTACCTATCTTGTCAATAAAGGTAAAGTCCGTATTGAAGATGTTGTGCCCTCCCAAGATGGGTTTATGATATTAAAAGAAACGGATTATGCTGACCTTGCTACGGAACTGAACCAACTTGTCATAGACAAATGGAATATTGATGTAGGTTGGATTGCGAAACCCTTTGATGAAGGTATTGAAATCCCTGAAATGAATACTGATGTTCTTACATTTGAGGAGTGGGAAGATGCTTTATCTGTGAAATGTTTGGCGGATAGGTTCTTGGAACTCTATGGTAATTATGTTATTAAAACAAAGCAGGGAGAACTGAATGTATATGCTGGTGAGAAAATTAATGGTGAGGTTGTGAATGGTAGGTGGTATAATGAAACCGACAAAGATAAAAGATATAAACTCTATATATACATTAGTGAGGACTTGTATAAAGTCGTAAGTGAGGAAATCATAGGTGCGATTGAATTAGATGAGAAAGGTATTAATACTTTGTTGAGAACCTTAAGAAACAACACATCTAACTCCAATCGTATCAACGATATAATTAAGCATATCCTCACTAAAGCAAATGAAATAGAAAAAGATTTTAATAGCGACCCCTACTTATTGGGGTTCAATAATGGTGTATATGATTTACAAAAAGACGAGTTCAGGGATTATACTTATACCGATTATATCACATTAACTACAAAATACGATTATAAGGATATAGATTATGATTGTCCTGAAAATGCGGAATGTAAAGAGATGTTGGCGAAAATCTTTGAGGATATACACCCTGACGAAGAGAAACGCAACCTATTCTTACAGGTATTAGCATCAGGATTAGATGGACGAGCATATCAAAAGTTATTTCTGTTTAACGGACAGGGAGGGAATGGTAAGGGTTTAACTGGTTCGCTTATGGACGCAGTATTGGGTGAGTATTACTTTCAACCTGGAAATGGTATATTAAAAGATGTTGAGAAGGCAAATACACCTTCTCCTGATATGTTTAACCTGAAAAATAAAAGATATATTAATTTCAAAGAGGTTGCTGGAGCAATCAAGGTTGCTATGGTGAGAAACCTTACTGGAGGTGGTAAGTTCGTAGGTCGTCTCCTCAATTGTAATCCTGAAAGTTTCTTTATGACTGCTACATTCGTAATGGAGTTCAATAATTCACCTGACTTTGACGGCAAACCACAGAGGGCAGATTATCGCAGAATTGTAGATTTATTCTTCCCTGTTAATTTCACAGATGACCCTAATAAGATTGGAAAATCATATGACGGCATACAATTCAAAGAGGGTAATACCTATTATGAAACACAGGAGTTTATCCAACGAGTTAAATTAATATTCTTGGATTTGTTGTTGGGTGTATATAGAAAATATAAGACTGACGATGGTATTAAGTTTGTTATTCCAAAGGAGATTAGAGATGCTACTGAAAAGTTTATTGAAAATCAAAATCTATTCTTGAAACTATTTAACACTCACTACTTAAGAACCCCTGTAGATGATGCTGAAACCAAAGCAGAAAAGAAAAAGAAAACGATGAGGTTGAAAGATATTTGGGAAACCATTTCAAATGATAATGATTATAAAAGAATGCCTTACCGAGAACGCAGACAATATGGTAGAGATGAGTTCTATAAATGGTGTGAGGAGCAGTTTAAAATTGTAGGAAATAGCAAGACAGGAAAACTACTACAAGGTGTATCTATTAAGTATAATGATGATGATGGTTGTATGATGAACTTGGATAATGATGAGTTAGATAGTGATACTGATTAGAATAGTAATTAGAAAATTAGGATTGTATTTAGGAGCATATATTTTGATAATAATTAATATTAGAATTATTTTTTTCTAATATTAATATATAGAATGGAAGGCATCATACCCCCTGTATTAGAGCGAACCGAACCTGAAATCCCTATTAGGGACGAAGAGGTCAAGGAAGAGACCCAAGCAGAGAAAGACCTACGCATACTGAAAGATAGAGCGATGAAGTGTAAAGTAGTTGCTTTAGAAGAATTAGGAAAACACCCTTTAAGTAATCCAAGCACATTTAGTAAAAGAGATAAAAAAAAGGTGTTAGATAAAATGACCCTATGGTTTAATAAGACAGATGAAGAAATTGATGAAGAGTTTAATGATATTGTATTGGATAAGGTGTTTAGCGATAAAGATGATTATACAAAATACGATATACAGAATGGTAGAATATCTTTCCCTGAATTACCGCCTGATATGAAGGTAAGGGACATAGCAGGAAACTATATAGAAAGTAATGAAATTAACGAACAGATTAAAACCGCAAATGAAACTATTATGAGTGCTAAATAAGGGCAAATTACATTAATATATACAAATAAATATTTTCTTTGTATATACTATAATATGAGCGGACAACCCAACCGAGCACCTACAGACCAAGCAAAGTTTAGAGAGCAATACCTCGCTAATCTTGACCTACGAGTTAGGTTAGATGATATGAACTTACAGGCAAATAAAGTGTATAAACGCACAGGACAACTTCCAGTTGAACCAAGTGATTTTAGAACTACTGAAGAAAAACTTGCTGATACAGAGCGTCTCAAGATTGATGTAAGAAGTCGTCTTGCTGACATAGCAGATGGACGAGAAGCAAACAAAATCGCACAGGAATTAACACCAAAGCAGTTGTTATTTTATTCTCAATTTGCCGATACTATTAATCCTGATATTAAAAAGAAATACCGAATGGGAGTTTATGCTGAAATCTTCCTGCCTTATTTGGTGAATTATATGAATAATACTGCTAATGTGAATGGTATTATGACAGGATTACAACAAACATCAGGTAAAAATGTAGAATTAAACCCAAGAGAGGTTCTACAACTCTTACCTACTCCTGAAGAGATTGAGAAATCTTTGATGAAAATTGGTAGAGAATTAACCGCAAGACGCAACGAAAGTGTAAGAGAAGTTATTGAAAAGAAGAATACTGGTCTTATGTTGGAAGGAACTGCGAGTGATTTAGCACAGGCAGTAAATAGTATGAGAATATTAGCAAATGAGATTAATATTGCTGTGGGTGAAGGACGCAACCAAAATGATATTAATGAAGCGATGAAATTACTGAATGATGTAGCACAGGAATTACCTACAAGGGTAGAACTTAAACGCTGGGACGATAAACTATTAAGAGCAATTCAAAGCAGAGATGCTGGATTAGTTGATGGTATAATTAGAGAAGGTATTGAACTTATGGAACTACCTGTAGAGACAAATGAGTTAATGACCCAAGCATTCAGTCTTGCTATGGTGGGAAGTGAAAAGATGGGTGCTCCAGGTGCTTATGCTACTCCTGCGAAAGGTATTCCACCTCCCAATTTTGAAGGAAGTGATGATGAAATAGTAGTAGGTGATGCTTTCCCTGTATCAGGTAAAAGAACTGCTGGTAGAAGTGGTAGTGAGCGTTCAATCGCAAGAGGAGATGTTCCCACCCTACAAACATTAGACGATTTCACTTCCAAAGATTTACTCCAATTTGCGAAAGACAGGGCAATCAAAATGACGGCAAAACAGAAACGCAATAAGGACGCTATTATATCCAAGATTAGAGAAGGTCTATTACAGGGTAAAGGATTAGGTAAGATTTCAGGAACAGGATTAGGACGCAACCAAGTTCTTCCTCGCAAACGAGCAGTCATTAGAGACAAAGATGTAAAGTTCTTTGGAGGTATTGCTCCTGCGAAAAGATTTGTCCCCTTTGGACGCTATATAATTAATCAACATAGGTTAGGAGACGATATAATAGCGATAAAAAGACCAAGTGGAAGTGTCATCAAAGACTTACCAAGTGAGAAAGTATCTCGTAGATTAGCAGGTGTCATTAGAGATATTGTTGGAGGTTCTATTCCCCAGTTTGAGGATTTAGAGAGATTAAATGATGTAGAAAAGACTTATCTTAATAAATTAGCATCTATAACCCATATTAAGGACAGGTTGTCTCTACCTGCTCCCAAGAAAAGTGATATGGATAAGGAGATGGACGAGTTTGAGGTAATGAAAGGTGAAATTATGAGTGGTAATGATAATGTAGAATTAGTCAAGAAGTTTAAATTAAAACTAATGAAACTGATGAAACTGAACCTTATTCCAAAAGGTCAAGCAAAAGAATTACTTTTAGAATTAACTGAATTGGGATTTTAAAATATGTATATAGTATATAATGAATAGCGGATATTTTCCTGTAGTTGTCAATCCTGGAGTGAGAGCACAAACTTCCCATCATAATCCATTTTATTTCGGCGGTAGTCAAGTTCCAACAGAATTAGGTATGAAAGGTGGAGCATTTTTAGGCAAAGATGGTAAAGTCCATACGAGTATGAAAGGTATGCCTTCCAAAACGCATAAAGGAGATATGGATTATACCACCAAGAAAGGTGATAAGGTCTATCATAGAGACGGACATAATATCAAGATGTTTGGTCGTCCCTATAAAGTTGGGTCTATAAGAACATTTAGAAAATAAATATAGTTATAGGAATTATTAAGTTATTGGAAAAAATAATCTCTGTGTAATATATATAATATGAGAACGATTGTCTTAAACCGAAGTAATCTTGTAGAAGATGGGAATAATAACAAGATGATATACAATTTTCCTGGTTCTGTTGATTTCAGGGATAGTTATATTGCCCTGTCTCAAGTATCTATGTATTATTCTTGGTTCAATATTGCCGAACAATACAACAACAACATCTTACAATACACTTGGACGACAGGAGGAACTACAACTACCTACACTATAGATATACCTGATGGTCTGTATGAAGTAGTAAGATTAAATGAATTACTACAATTTTCTATGATACAGAACGGACACTATCTTATCAACGCACAGGGAGAAAATGTATATTATTTAGAGATGATTGTAAATCCAAGCAGATACGGAGTTCAACTCAATACCTTTATGTTGCCTACTAACGCCCAATTTACTACTGCTCCTGAATATGCTGGTTGGACTACTCCTGCCTCTTGGGTAGGTTTCCCCACCAACAATATCAATCCCCAGTTCATACTACCTGCGAACATAAACAAGATATTAGGATTTTCAGTTAATTTCACATCTGCCCTCAACACAAACAACTCTTATGTCCCACCTACAGGACAGGATTACATCAGTAAATTAGCAAACGGAACAATCAGTTATATATCAACCACCGCTCCTGATATTCAACCCAATTCATCAATCTTGGTGTCCTTAAGTGGTATTGATAATCAATATGCTAATCCTACAAGTGTCATCTACTCTATTGTCCCAAGTGTAGCGATTGGTGCTCTTATTAATGAGAAACCACCCCAGTTTGCTTGGAATAAGTTATTGCCTGGAACATATAACCAGTTAAGATTAACCCTTTTAGGAACAAATCTTCAACCCATAAAGATAAACGACCCTGCTATGACTTTCCTTTTAGTAATCAAGGATAGAGGTGAATAAAGAGATATTTTAGAGCAAATTAATATTAGTATTATTATTTTCTAATACTAATATATAAAATGAACCATAACGATTTGAAGGAAACCGACCTTATGGATATGTATAACAAACTCCAACAAGAGCAGATGCGTCTTATGACTGAATTGAAAAACGGACAAGAAGACGATAAGGACATCACAAAGCAGATTACCGAATTGAATAAACTAACGATAGGAGTAATGAGATTTAGGAACTTACGAAAAACTATAGAAAAGAAGAAAGATTTATAAATGTTAATATTAAAATCTCGTAATATAGTATAATAATGGTTAGAACTATCGCAACGCATAGGGCATATGTTCCTGGAATGAAACATTATGGATTAAGCAGACACCCAAGAGGCAAAATGGAGGGTAAAGGTATTGGTGCTGTTCTTTTAGACGGAGGAATGGGTGGAGCATCAAGTTATAGTGGAGTTGATGATTATATCGCAACTACAAATACCAACCCATATGATATTAAGGGTCAAGGTTTAGGGAAATCTATAACCGCCAAATTGGGAAAACTCAATATCCAAAAATTACCCTCAAAAAAGAAAACGGCAAATATCAACTTCTCTCTTTAAGGAGTTTTTAGAAAGAATATAGATTTAGAGAAAACAAAATAATATTATAGGATTTTTTTTATCTCCTGTAATATTATAATATGTGCGACAAACTCATTTTTGACCTATCCCAAGAGGTAGAAGGTTCGCCTTCTGTTTTCATCAATAAGTCTTGGTTGAATATCCTTGACAACCAAAACTCCAACTATAACTCTAACCAGTCTGTCATAGACACTTCCCAGTTAAGTAATAGTAATAAGTTTATGTCATACAGAGAGGCATACCTTTCCGTTCCTATGCTTTTAACCATCGCTACTACCGACCTTGCTACTGCTGGTGCTTTCGCCCCTGCTACTAATGCTACAAGTGCCGATTATGCTATTGGTCTTAAAAATTGGTTCGGTCAAATCGTCCATTCCTTAACTTTGGATTATAACGGAACAACTATTATCCAACAAACGCCTTGGTGTAATATGTGGAACTCTTTTAAACTTATGACTTCTTTAAGTTGGAATGATGTTCTTACTCAAGGTGCTACTATTGGTTTCTACCCTGATGACCCTACTACTTGGTTCTTCGCTGGTTCTGCTGGTGTTGAAGGACAGGGAACATCTAACTCTACCAATCAACCTTCTACAGGTAATCTTACTATCTTTAACAGATATAAGCAAACTGAAGGTAATGCTGGTTTCCTTGCTCGTCAAAGATACATCAACTACGACCCTGATGCTACTGCTGGTGATGATATTAACGGAGGTGCTGGTAATAACTCCTTCTCCTTCCTCCTTTCAGGTTCTACCACTTCTCAAATATGGAAGTCCTATGTTTCTACCAAGCGTAATGGTGTTAATGCTACTACTCAAGGTTGCTTCTCCATCTCTATTATGGCGACAATCTACTTGAAACATCTTCACTCCTTCTTTGCTATGTGTCCCCTTCTTAAGGGTGCTTATATGAAGATGACACTTAACCTTAATAACACCTCTGTCAGTTTCACTACTACTGATGATGGTGCTGGTAATGTCTCTACTATCAGTCTTGGTTCTACTTCCAACGCTGTCGGTGGTGTATGTCCTCTACAAATTGCCTCTGCTAAAGCACTTAACGGAGCATCAAAGACCCTTCTTGCTTGTTCCTATGTTGCTGACCTTTCTGTTGGTTCTAAATGTCTTAACCCTCAAATCGCCTCCTATGTGCCTGAAGGTTCTGTCTCCAAGAGCATCTACCTATATGTCCCCAGTTATGTCTTCAACCCTGTTTTTGAGGCATCATACTTATCCTCCCCTATTAAGAGCATTAAATACACAGATATATACCAGTATCAGGTGCTAAATGTTGGTGGTGGAGCATCAGGACAAGTCAATCAACTTCTTACCAACGGCATTTCAGGAATTAAGAGTATCCTTGTAATCCCCTTCTTCGGTGTTGGTGCTGGAACGAATAATACTGGTCTTCCAACTGGTATGCCTGTATATCAATCTCCTTTTGACCCTGCTGGTTGTGGTGCGACTTCACCTCTTACTGGTCTTACAAACTTTAATGTCGTTGTAAGCGGACAAAATGCTATATATAACACTCAAAGATACACTTTTGAGGAGTATAATAACCAGTTTTACGGCGTAAATGCCGTAAATGGTGGTTGTGTAGATGGATTGACAAGTGGTCTTATTGATAGACTTGGATTTGATATGGAATACTCATACTACTATGTTGATTTATCAAGAATGCTTCCTGTTGAGGAAAGTGTCCCCAAATCAGTCCAAATTGTAGGACAAAATATCTCCCAAAAGGCGTTAGATTTGTGGTGCTTTATTGAATACGAAGTGGGAGTGGATATTGACGCACTCACAGGTGTAAGAACATAAACCAAACCATTAGCGTTTGAGAAATTAAAAAATAAAATATAAAAACAGAATGTATGAATAGAATAGAAAACGATTTATTAATCCCAAAAATCCCAAAAGAACTACGAAAAAAGTATAAAAAAGTATCCTTTAAAAAATGGTTTTGCTTTTTTGACTATATAACCTATATTAATTAACAATTAGATAATGTATTATGGATACATTATTTAATACTTTAGGAAAAGTTATTATCTCCGTATATCATATAAGATGAAAGTTATACGATTTGACGCAAGTAAAAAACAACTCTCAAGATTGAGAAACGGACATAGAGTTCGCATCAAACCTGCTATATCAGGCAAAGGTTTATGTATGATTGTAGATGCTGGTAATTATAATATCGCCACTCGTTCTTTTGGAAGAGGTAAGGGTGTAGAACTTGCCTTATCTCCTGAAGAAATATTGGCGAACTCACAGGCAAGAGGACAGATGGAAGGAGATGGTATTTTTGATGATATTAAGAAAGGAGCAAAGGCAGTAGGTAAAGTTGTCCTACCATTAGCAAAAGAGGCAGGTAGAGCAGGTCTTAAGGAATTATCCAAAGGAGCAGACCAACTTATAGATGCTGGAGTGGATTATGCCCCTGAACTCTTATCAGGTGCTCTTTCTGCTGGTGCTATGGCGTTGGGACAACCTGAATTAGTGCCTGGTGCTATGGCGGTTGGTAATATCGCTGGAAAACAATTAGGCAAATTAGCAGGTAAAGAAGCAAAGAAACAGAAAGATAAATTAGTCGCAAAAGGAGACAAGGCATTAGCACCCAAAAAGAGAGCAGGTAATAGAGGTTCTGTATCCGCAAACCAAAGAAGTCGTATGGGGAACTCCACTCAAGGAGCAGAAATGTATGACCGAAGTTTAGGGGAAATGAATAATCTTTTGGGAACTAATTACGGATATATGGAACGAGCAGGTTTAGGTGCTATGGATTACATACAACTACAGGCATTAGCAGACCAAGCAAGACAGGCACAGATGAATAGACCTACTACTATTGAAGACCCACAAAGAGGAGGTTTCACTTCCAACCAACTTGGAAACAGAGGTAGTATGAGATGGGTAGGTGGTTCAGGAGAAGGTCTATATGCTGGAAGACAGGGTAAGGGTATTTATGCTGGACGAGGATTTAGAGCAAGTGGAGGACAATTGGGAGGAAAAGGACAACGAGCACTACCACCTGCTTTACAATCACAACCTTACTCTTCCAATTTCCAATTCCAACATACTCTACCCCCTGCCTATCAACATATTCATAAAGCAGGACAAATGTAATTATATTTAGAAAGATTAATATAGGATTTAATTTTCTCTAACTAATATATAGAATGAGTTTAACAGACGCACAATTAAGAGACTTGAGTAAGCGAATGAACTTCCCTCTTGCTGACATCTGCTTCAAAGACGACTTACCTGATAAGTTGGAGTTCAATAAGGGTTATATAATTAATCTTGAGGACGAGTTTGATGAAGATGGTAGGCGTAATACTGGGTCGCACTGGACCTGTTTTCAACTGAATAAATACCCAAATGGTAAAATAGAGGGTATTTACTTTGACCCTTATGGTGTGGGAAAACCTACTGATGTGAAAAACGCCATTTTTCGCACTATTGGTAAGAATATTCCTGAAACAAAAAAGGATATTCAGTCCCTAATGAATAATGCCTGTGGGTGGTATTGTTCGGCATTCCTCCACTTCATCAATAGCAGTCAGTATAGGTCAAAAGACTTATATACCGATGTGGAAACCTTCCTTGATATGTTTGATGATTTAGATAAGAGTATTGATTTCAAGAAAAATGAATATATATTAAAGCACTTCTTCCGTAGCAAAGATGTTGAAGGAAGAGGCAATATTGAGATTGATACAGAAACGATAGTTGAAGATGAGGAAGGCAACCGACCTGACCTAACTAAAATACCTGTTGGTCTTAATGTGAAATCTTAAAAAAGGTAGGAAAGTAGTAAAGTGGTGCGGTGTTTTCAAAGATTTCTACAAATTAATTTTAATAATAGTGAGTGTATCATTATTATTAAAAAAATAAAATTAAAAAAGTTCAAGATTAGTGCCCCAGTTTGCTACTTTTCTACCTTTTTGTTTTAGTCCTTCTTTACATAGGTCTTTAGCATCTCCTTTGAAGAACCCATATCCTCCATAGTATCCTTAATAACCTTTTCTCTTTTGATACTATCTGCGAACTTATCAGTCAGGTAGGTATGACGAAGTTGATTAACTCCAACCTTCTTACCATCAAAGATTTTGTTTAGTCTTTGGTTTAACTTTACGGCAGAAAGTTTATTCATATTCGCATCAAATAGCAAATACTCTGTAGGGTTAATCTTTATCCATTTTGCTATAATGTTTTTCAGTTTGACAGGAATATCTACGACCTGTTTGCCGTATGTTTTAGCAGTCTTATAAGAGTTAAAATGAAAGTTATTCTTCTCCATATAATTATCCTTATTGGTGTCTATGTTTCTTATTTTGAAATCACAGAAATCCTTACTTCTACGAGGTGAGATAAACATACCTCCAAGTAGGGCAATAATAATATAGTTCTGTATCTCCTGTAGGTCGCTTAAGGAGTATTTCTGTTTCTTCATAATAGCATCGGCATTCTTCTTCAGGTCGCTAAAGATTTCATTAACGGCATTCTTCTCCACCCAACTCTCCTGTTGAGTTTCAGTCTTTTCCTGCTTTTGAATATCGGCATTATAATCCCTGACATCTTTTAACATAAGGTCTCTATAGTCTTTATTATCGGTAATTATTACTAAAGCAGAGAGGATAGTTTTGCGTCTATTGGGTGGTATTCCGTCTAAATACTTGAGGGTTTGACTGGGATACTGGAACTTTGAGAGGTCGTAGTCATCACTTCCATACACATTCTTATACAGGTTCTTCAGGATAGAACCATAAGTAGTGAGAGAAGATTTAGACAAACTTGGTCGCTTTTTGGAAATGTATTCTTTGATGTTCTCCATTATATAATATTACTATAGATTTTAATTTTAATTATTTTAATTAATTGTTTATATTAAGTTTGTTTAATTTTTTTATATTGGTATATTATATAAATGACAGAGTTTAGGAGTTTTAAGAATGACCTTAAGTTTGGATTAGAGAGAGAATTGGAAGTAGTAGATATGCTAAAACTTAACTGGGAAGATGAAGTGGATATTAGGAACACCAAAGATATTTATGGTGATGATTACTATATCTACGATTTTGAAGCAAATAGCGGAACAAGTTGGGAACTGAAAAGTCGCAGATGTAAGAAGCATACATATCCCACAACTATAGTGCCTGTATCAAAGGTCAGGCAGACAGACAAAAAACAGGTATTCGTATTCAATTTCCAAGATGCTACTTGCTCTCTTGACTATGATAAGGAATTATGGGATACATTTGAGGTGCGAGATGTGATGACCTATAGATGGGGCAAGGTGGATAAACCTAAACCTCATTATCATATTCCAGTTGATAAACTAACAGACCTAATTAGGTGTATAAAGTTCCCAAGTGTAGAAACATTCATTACCCATAAGGAACTACCATCAATCCCATTATACGAATGTTAAGGGTTTATACTATATAATACGATAATTCATATTAATTATCATATTATTCCATAAAATACCATATAAAGGATTAATAAAATTAATTTTATTAAGTATTTATACACTATTTATACATAGTTTATCTTAATAATCATATAATATAGTTATTTGTATAGTATATGATTAACTTTCAGTTAATATGAAACAAAGTTAATATAGTTATTTACTTGCGTCTTTCGGCACTTGCCTTTTTGAGTGCTTCTTTGTAAGAACAACCTTCTCTTTTTTGAACTGCTTTG
>Ga0181394_1000919_pt1 | contig 12841 bp, 13 predicted proteins | sample 17SPOviralmetaG_FD_130123 | JGI IMG/M metagenome (GOLD analysis project Ga0181394, IMG submission 130123) | Marine viral communities from the oligotrophic San Pedro Time Series (SPOT) site, San Pedro Channel, CA, USA - 17 SPOT_SRF_2010-11-23 | ecosystem: Environmental > Aquatic > Marine > Strait...
ACTAACGGACGCAGAAGAAGCAGCCCTTGTTCCTTACTCCAACGTGAACTGGCCAACTGAGGAAGAATGATGGATGACATCATTTCAAGGACTACATTAGGCACAGGGGGCTTCTTGGCCACCATCGGGCTTCAGGGTATCAACTCAGTTGTATCGCTCCTTGTAGGGGTTGCTACGTTGACCTATATGATTCTCTCTATTTACAAGATATTTAAAAAACTATGACACCTGAACTTATAGCAATGCTTGGCGGTGGAGTATCAGGCTTCGTAATGAAGATGATCGCAGCTCAGGCACAGAACCAAGCCCGTCAATTCGACAATATGTTGAAGATGCAGGGTGCTGCTGACAAGTCAGCGGATGCTGCTGCAAAGCGTGAGGGCGGTGTAATGGTACGTAGGTTCCTTGTATTCGTGGTATTTTTCGCAATCATTATTGCACCGTTCATCCTTTCATTCCTAGGAACTCCGATCTCCATACAGTCCGAGAAGAGCCAGTTATTCGGTTTATTCAAGGGTGCTAGATGGGATCAAGTTAGCGGGTATGTTATACTACCAGAAGTACGGCAGACCGCTCTGGCCATTGTCGGATTTTACTTCGGTAGCTCACAGGTTAAATGAATGAAGTTCTACAAATCATATCTGCTCTCTGGCCTATCTTCGTCGGTCTCATTGGACTGGTGATTATCTTGGCTAAGATGCACTACAACATCGAAACATTAACAGAAAAGGTCAAGGTACTCTTTGACTTCCACAACAAGAAAGATAAATAATATGGCATACGGAATGAAAAAAGGAATGGGTCGCAAGGGCGGCAAGACAACTACACGCAAGCCTTGCCCGATGGGTAAGAAGGGAAAGAAGTAATGCCAAAGGACGCTTGCTACAAGAAGGTCAAGGCCCGTTACAAGGTCTTTCCATCTGCTTACGCATCCGGTGCTATTGCCAAGTGCCGTAAGGTAGGAGCCAAGAACTGGGGTACAAAACGTAAAAGTGCAAAGTAATGGCTGTACGGAAGACAAAGGAGGGGGCTGCCCTCAAACGATGGTTCAAGGAGAAGTGGGTCGATGTCCGATCAGGGAAGCCCTGTGGACGACAAGAGGGAGAAAAGCGAGGAACACCCTATTGCAGACCATCGAAGCGTGTAAGCGAAAGAACCCCTGTCACTGCCTCCGAGATGTCCGTAAGTCAAAAGAGATCCAAGATAGCGGAGAAGAAGAAGCTGGGACAACCAGCGGGGAAACCGAAGAGAGTTAAACAAGTTAGGAAAAAATAATTATGTTAAGCAAAAAGAATCTTCTTAACGTACAGGGAATCAAGACAAAGGCTGGACGCAATGCTCGAAAAGCAAGAGGTCTTCCGAAGTTTGATCCAGAAGGCAGCGGGTACGATATGAGATCCGCATTAAAGTCTGGTATGAGGAGGGATGAAACTGGCCATATGGGATCAAGGAATCCAAAGACTGGTCAACTTCTCAAAGGTAGAAAGCACCCGACATTTCACAAAACTGTAGCTGGCGAAAAAGCCGCTGGGTACGAAATATACAAGGGTGATGACGGTAAATACTTTTCACGGAAAGCAATAAAATAATGGCTGACAAATCAAAGATGAAGTGCAACGTACCACGCCGTGAAGTCCAGGGCGGGAAGAAGTTCGTCGTGAAAGCCTGTGAGGGTGGCAAGGAAAAACTCATTAGATTTGGTGATGCCAATATGAGCATCAAGAAAGATCAACCTAAACGAAAGAAAAGCTACTGTGCTCGCAGTGCTGGTATCAAAGGTGCGAAAAGCAAGATGTCAGCCAACTACTGGAGCCGCAGGGCTTGGGATTGCTAATGTCTATATCGCACAGAACTAATCGGCTAAAGTTAATCAATCAGCCAGCCGTAGAACAGCTACAGAATGGCCGTTATCGGCTTACTCTGCGATGCAGGCCCCTGAACCCTCGGAACGATTGGTTCAATACAAACAAGGCTAACATATTCCTTACATATGGTAGTCTGTATTCTGATACGGGTAGCCCAGTTGTTGATGGACTAGCTAACAGATCTGGTGAAGCCTACGACAATATGCGACTCGTTACCACTGAGTCCATTGGTCGTGGAGATGATTACGTCATTGAGTTAGTCTACGAAACGCTGGGCGATACCTTCGTCCAAGTAAAAGATGATACGATTGATTACGAACTCAACGGCCTTCGTCGGGTTACACGGGAGAGCATAGCCAAGGCTGGCGTTGACTTCCAGAAGACTGTAGGCACAACTACAATCACTAGCCAGATCGACGGAGAGAGTGCTGTTACGTTATATTTAGCTGCGTATGAGGTTGATGACACGGATTCTTTCCGAAGGGTCGAAGAAGTTTACATTGAAGCTGGCGAGATTGGTCGTGACGTTCGTTCAATCGGGGACGGAGTACAAGCGACCACATTCCAGACCTTTATAACTGACCCAAGCACAGTGTCGGGACAGTATGTACTAAGGCGTGACATTGATAACTTCCTTGGTTTCCAGCGAATCACCACTGTAGTAATCAGCAAGAAGGACGGTACTCCGTTAACCGATGCTACTGGTGGTGAAAAACTTGCCTTCGAGTACGAGAAGCTGGTTCCTTTTACTTTCCCTGGGGTTGTGGATTTAGTTCGTGAGCAGAATCACATTTTTCCATCCGTTAGATCTCCCGTTGAGGCAATCGTAAAAGCTGATGTATACACTTACTACCAGACATCTAACGATATTGTCTCTGGTGACTTTACCAAGGAGGGTTCCTTGGGTTTGTGGAATCCAAGTAGTTGGTGTCAAAAGATTTCAACCATTGATGCTTATTTGGAAAATGGAAGAATCCAGCCAGCCTACTACAATGCACAAGGTATTCGTGGTTGCAGAACAAGGACATCAGTAGCAGTAACTAATCATTTAGTTACACTGGAGGACTACAGATCACAAGCGGATTCCTTGTCCGTTTCTGGTGGTGGTGTTACTGGATCTAGCGGTACAAGCAAACCACCGCAGTTAAATTTACAAGAGACCATAGAGGTTCTAAACGGTAAATCTATTTATAGGCAGACGTTTAAGTTTACCTACGATGTGGTAAGCAAAATAACCCACACTAGTTCGGGCGTACTTAGCTTTGACGGACCATTTACTGTTTCAGGAGAAGCGGTTTGCGAAGCTAGATATAACAGTAGTAACAAGTGGGAACTGGTTGTTACTAAAACTATAAGAGATCCACTTGCATCCGATAATAATAGCCCCGCTTGGCCCGCTGCTGGAACTTCAATTTATAAACGAGCAAGGCTCGGAGGGGATGTATATGTACTTACATATAGTAATGCTAATTCAGGTCCCACTGAAACCATCTATGCGGTGTCTACGGAGACAGGACAAAGTAGCCCTGTTGGTTTAACCTATGTAACAACTGGTGGTAGTGCTATTACCCCAGCAATTTCTGTGGGGGCTAGTTCTAATGAGGAAAGTTATTCTATTCAGAGTGCTGGTTCAAGTACATTAACAAGCGTAAATATACCAACTAGTGTCTTTTACATCGAAGGGAGAATGGTTGGGATCAATGCAACTGGTAAAATATCAATTTCTGGCGGTCCTCCAGATCCTTCTGGAAGAAAATATACACTTGATGTGAATGTTAAAAAAGCATTTACCGATAAAAACGGTACAGATATATTCCAAAAACAAATAGTGATCGCTACGTGTACCGCAGTATAGTATGCAATACGGAGAAACAGAAGAATCATTTGACGTTGTTTCCGAAAGGCATCGTCGTCAGACGGATCAAAAGGCCGAAGAGAATCGTGTAGCTACGGAGAGTAGTTTAAGTAGACAAAGGGCTACAAGAAGAAAGGGCGAGATTCGTCGTGACATCAGACGACAAGAACGTGCTCAACTAGGTGCTGCTACATCGGCATCAGAACGAAGGGAAATAAAAGAGGCAGCGGATAAACTTATTCAGGATGCTTTTTTTGATTTAGATACTGGGTACGAGCCACGGGAGAATAAGACTGATGCTGAGTCAGACATAGAGCAGCGTGGCACTGACCAGTTCGTTGCCCCCGAATCAACAAGGGAAAATGCCCAAAACAGTATTGTTCTCGATGTGGTCCTACCAGACAATACTGCAGGAACTCTAAATGTTGTTATACTATAATGCCTAACCCCATCCTTAGAATAGGTCCATATGCTAGTACAACTGATTATTCGTTAAATCAGCCTGCTAGTGCTACACTAAACATATTGCCAGTTAATTGTGCAATGGGTAATTGGGAAAACGATAGCTGGAAGTCATTCGTCAGCAAGAGTTCTGTACCTGTTGATTTCTATCAAACAAATCTTCCACAAAGTCATTCTTATACTGACTCGGCTGTAGACGCATCTGGATTGATTCGTGTAGCTTTTGCTTATCAAGCATCAACAGCGACAACAATGAATATCATATCGAGTGCCACGGCAGCAGCACAAACAACTGGATTAACATCTTCTCAGATACGAATAGATGTCGGAGGAGCCACTCCAGTTAATGAGATCGACGATAATGCCACTACAACATCTGCATCTTTCTCTGGGGATGTTAGCCTACCACTAGCTATCACCCCAACTCGTGTAGTGATACTAGTGCAATCTGGACAGTTTGGAACTGGAGTAGGGGACACAATCAACATTACAGGAAACCTATTTATACAAGCATAATTCTTAACCCTATATGATATAATAACGCTATGGCAATAGGACTTTCAAACAATCTGGCTCAAGCAGCCCTAATGGGACAGAAACCCGAAGAAGATCTTTCTGTTATACCCTCACCGCAACAATTTTCACAGGATCTCAATATGATGGGTGCTACACCTATGCCTGTACAAGAGACTGCACAACAGCCTGTACAGCCCGTGACTCAAAACCAAGAGCAATTTATGAATGGGGGCGTTCAGATGCCGACTGGCTATGGAACAGTTCTCAAGTCACCTTCTCAGGTAATGATGGGTGCTGGAGTACCCACAATGGAGGAAAATGTGGCTGGTATGATGTCATCAACCCCAGGCACGGCTCCTACCCTTTCGGAGGGAGTACAACCCGGTAGCCCTCAAGCTAACTTCTTGTCAATGCAAGCCTCTGGTCAGCCACTGACACCAGGACAAATTTCACAGGCACAAGAGTTCGCCGGAAGTATGGGAACTACATTTGACCCAGAAACTGGATACAGCAGAGAACCTTTCTTGCAGGCTCAAGAGCAACAAGCACAAGCTGAAGCCCAACGCCAGACAAGTCTTGCGGGACCTCTTCCAGGCCAGAGCCTTTCTCAGTTTATGCGTTACGAGGATCAGCCGATCCAGCGTACTGAGCAGTTCGTTGACCCACAGGGTCGTATTCGCCGTAGAGCGACACAGGCGGCTGCTGAACTGATGGGATTACCGACAGGTGTGCAACCACTTGCTCCAGAGTACGCAGGATTTGAAGCAGAATCCGCTGCTCGTGAAGCTCGTATGGCTGCTCGTCCGGATTTTATGGTAGCCCAGCCAGATAGCTCTAGGGCTGGGCAAACATATACTGATGCACAACTTCGAGACATAACTGGTGGTGGTGAGGCTTTCCAGAGAGCTAAGGCATTACAAGACGCAGGATTTGATCCAGTTACTGGCAAGCGTCCAGAAGCCGTTGATCCTCTTGATCGTAGACTCAAGGAACTTGAAGTCGCACAAGCCCAGAAAGAACTCTTAGCGGAGCCTGAGCCTAAAGCACCTAGTGCATTTCAAGAAAAACTGAATGCCTTGATCGCTACTGGTGTCTCACCAGAGGAAGCTACTCGCAGAGCATTAGGTGAGAAGGCTATTGCGCAGTTCGGCCCCGAAGGTCCACGCACCATCCCGCAAGAGGGTGGCAGACTAGTCGAGGTTAAGCCTGATGAGTTCTTCTTTGTAGAAGGCAAAGCACCAGGACTGAGTGTTGTGCAGGAAGAACTAGAGAAAGGCGTAGGTAAGACCCTGGCTGAGTTCAATAAGAACAGGGCATCCGCTAGAAGTAATGTAAAGATATATGAAGACCTAATGGACGGCCTTCGTTCTGGAGAAATAACTACCGGTACACTTCGAGAGCAATTCACACCAGCCCTTGCTGGTATTGACGATGCAACAAGAGCTTTCTTCAATCCTATTGGTCAAGATGCTATTGATAGAGTTCGTCTTGTTGTCTTCCAGTCCCTTCGCGATACACTTGGAGCGCAGTTCACCGAGGCTGAAGGACAGAGACTTACCAAGGCTACATATAATCCAGCGTTATCTCCTGACTTAAATCTTAAACGATTGGAAGATGTCAGCGCAGTATTGAATAATACATTAGCGGCCAGAGAAGCAGAATTAGATTTCTTTACACAGAACCCTGGGTCGAGTATGATTGATTTTGCGAAACAAGGTGGACTTGATGCTATGGATGTTTTTGAGTCCGAACTACGCAATCTGGAAGCGCAGCAAGGTGCAACAGATCCATTAGGAGGGGGTCGCAGAACCTCAACAAGAGGACCTTCTGGATCAAGATATAGATCAACGTCACTTAACTAAATACATTTAATATGGCCTTATTTGAACTAGAGGATTTCGACACAGGTAAGAAACTCCAGGTTGAGCTTGATGCCGCCCCATCAGAAGATGAGGTGGCTTCAATCTTTGATGACTTCAGGGAGGAAAATCTTCGTATGGTTCGTGAAGGACCCGGTTACGAGACGGATGAAACAGGTCAGTTTCGCCGAACCGCTAGAGGCAGGAGGATAAAGCAGAAATCAAAAGAGTACTACGGTCAATATGTACCTGATGCTCTAGGAATCCCCAAGAAAGATTTCGATATAGGCCGAGGTGCACCGATAGGGATTCGCACGAAACTAGATTTCTTTCGGGACAAGACATCTCAGGGTGCTGTCCTTGCTAATGAATACGGAGCAGAAAATGTTACAGCCATCAATGTAGGCGGTGATCCAAAGTTCTTATTCAAAGATAAGGGCAAGTGGAGTTTTGTCGATCCAGTCGGATTCGATATTGGAGATGTAACAGCGGATTTAGCGGGTGACGTAATTCCTACAACTGCTGCTATCATCGGAGGGGTTGCCGCGATTCCTTCCGGCCCCGCTGGGTCAGCGGCCACGGCAGCGACGGCTCAGTTCTCTGCTGGCGTGATTCAAGATTCTATTGCTCGTGGACTTACGAGGGGAGTAGATTTTGATCCGGTAGATATAGTTGTGGATAGAGCCAAGGAAGCTGTTTTGACTGGCGCACTTGATTACGCCACAATGAAGACTGGTCGCGCTATAACGAAGGGGTTACTCCGAAGAGAAGGAACTGACTTAGCTACTCAAGAACTGAAAGAGATCAGCCAAGTCCTAAATAAAGAGTTGCCTCAATATGTCTACCAAGGGGAAACAAAACTCAATAACTTCGTTGAACTAGGTGAGAAGTTCCCAGATGGTGCGATTGCTAAATTCACAGAGGATGTTCGAGATAATGTAGGACGAATGGTTGATGATGGCATTAACCCAAGGGGTCTATCTCCAGAAGAGAACACTAGAATCTTAGCTAGAGGAGTTGGTAATGCAGTTGATCAAGCCCAGAGTGAAATAAACGTAATCGAACAAGGGCTAAAGGATCTCGCTGAACGGAAGTCCAAGATTGGTATGTCCAGAGGTGCAGCAAAAGCCTCCGAAAAACTTGAAAGGGAAAAGGCAAAGAAAGTTTTCAATGAAAATTTAGAAAACAAAGCCAAGGATCTTAGGGCTAGGACCGATGTATCGCCTGAACAAGCAGGGAAGACTCTACAGCAATTAGTGGCTCGACAAGCTGTACGAAGAGAGGCGCGAAGCTCTCAGCTATTTGATGAGGCTTATGCTGGCTTAGAGGGTGTCGGGACCACTCCAGGCAAGTTGTCGGAGATATTTAGTAAGTTCAAGGGTGATGCTATCCTTGATGCTGAAGGTGAAGTGATTTCTAGCATAGCTCCACAAGCTGTCACCAAAGCGGGTACAGTTGTTAAGAAGTTCGACGAACTGGATGAGATGGCATTCGGTGGTCCTAGTATTTCTTTTAAGCAATTAAATGAAATGATACAGTTGATTTCAGCGAAGCCGGGCAATGAGTTCAAGCAACTAGCAAATGCACTAAGATCTGAGAGGAGCCGACTACTCGATCAACCATCGGTCAGTTCATCGGCTAAACAAAGATTCAATGACGCAAACATCTTCTTTAGAGATGAAATCTTACCGAATCGTATCGGCTCGATTGGGAAAGCAACTAAAGCGGGAGAAGGTGCTAATTACGCTGATGCAATTCAAGCAGCGAAAAGAGGCGAGGACTTTACTGTGCCTAGGTTAGCTTCAGAAGGGACAACGGTTCTGGATGATGCCCTAAAGACACCTGGTTCGGTAGAGGCGTTTTTGAAGGCATCTGGAAATACTCCAGCGGCAAGAAACATCCTACGGGAAAGATTCTTAGCAAGTAAAGGACTAGTAGCCGGAGAGCCCATACCTAAGAAGGCCTTAAAATTAACCCCAAAAGAAAAAGACATTTTCAAGAAGTTATACGATGAAGATGTCGCCCTTCAAAAGATCAAAATCTTTGATGACTTAGCTAGATTTTCGGAGCAAAAAGATGACTTCGTTGAAGGATTAACTGCTGATACATTCAATAAATTGATGATGCAGTCCGACAAATCAATTACGTCAGAGATGGCAGGAATTGCAAAAAAAGAAATAGCCGCTAGAGCCGAGTTACGCAAACTACAATCTCAGCGTCTTATAAAACTGTACAATAGTGGTGAACTTCCCTTGCCGTCAAATCCAGTCGGGATGGAGTCATTTGCGCCAGGCTTAATCGCATCAAAACCGGCTGACATTAAGTTACTTATGTCCAAGATAGCAAAGGATGATCCAGAGACATTAGATGCACTTCGTAATGCTGTATATAATGATATTTTATCGAAAGCAGGCCGAGGAACTGATGCTGCTCAAATGGGTAGATTGGGATACCAACTTTGGGAACCTAAGAAAATGGAGAGTATCCTGGCTAAAGACGCTACGAAGTTAAAGTTAATTCTAGGCGACAAGGGCTTTGAGCAATTAACCAAATGGAATAATGGCCTAAAACGATTCTCCGTAAAACGACCCGGTCAAGAGACTGAACAGTTTGCACAGGGCGCAACAGCTTCCCTAGGAGGCATTCAATTATTCTTTAGTAACATTGGCGACAAGGTAAAGAATCGACTTCTATCCAACGCTTTGACCGCAGAAATCGCCTTACCATTCCCTGTCCAGAAAATGCTAACGGCTGAGTCCTATGATAGGGCTATTGAAGGAATCACGAAGTTTTCCTTCCTTACATCAAAAGGCCTAACAGGACTATTGAAGCAAGCGGAAGCTGATCCAGAGTTCCGTAGATGGCTCACGGAAACTTATACTGACTTGACGGAATCATCCGAGCAAGGGAGGTAAGAAAAAGCCCCGTTCCACACCATAGGAACGAGGCTTAACCGTAACCCTCAAGGAATTAAATAGGAGGCACACCACGGCCCCCTTGCTGTGGATTACTCCGACAGCTTACCTTGAAAATGAACCACGGACACCCTTGCTGGGTGATGCGAGGTCATTACCATCCGCAGAGCACCTCCATACAAGGGGCCGTGGGGAACGCAGCCTCCGCTACGCAGCGACCACGTTATCGACGGTAAACGCCGGGGAAAAAGAACCACCCCCTGAATTACGCACCGACCCGCTTGGGAAGGAATTAGCGACCACGAGGGAAGCCAGAGGCGCAGGGGGTCTACTGAAATTAACATCATTATACACTAGAGGTTATCTAACTGAGCCTTAAGCTTGCGCTTCTCATCCTGAAGGATCTTCCGCTGCTCGGTCATTCGGTCAATACGATACGAAAGGATTCTGGATTCTGAGCGAATCATTTCAATCTGAGTTTGTAAGCGTTCTAAGTTCTCGTCATTCATTAGTCGGTATCTTGATTGATAAGTCAGAAATGTCAACTATCAGGGCTGTTTTATTGTATAAATATCCAGTACTTTTTGTTACCATACCACGGCCACCGAAGTCAGTTGTATGAGGCATTCCTCGCTTCTCGTATCCGAAGTCATAATCCTCTCTAATCATCTTTGAGATATTCCAGATATAGATCTTAGGAGGGAAGCAGTTAACGTACAAGAAGTCCTTCTTGACGGACTCAGCAACTGCGATATTGGTATCAACCTTGAGTTCCTCGATGATCCAGGGATCGTAATCCTTTCTGCGTACTTTCACCTCTACTAAGTAATCGTCACTCTCATAATCAAAGGAGTTCATCCGTTCGGGGTGTTCCCGAAGTTCTGACATCCTGGGGAATGCTGACATTACAGCTTGTATTACATCTTCTGTTTTCATAAAAATTGGTGGAGGTGGGCAGAATCGAACTGCCGTGCCACCCCCGGAGGGATGGTCGAATCCCTTGCACCCCCTATTCAAATCTCCCTGTGCAATGATAAAACTTAAAGGATGCGCCGATATCACGTTCACCCTCTCGGTTTTTGGCGATCTTGTAAAAGAGTTCCGTGTAAGCTCCTTTGTAATCGCTGTTCTTACTGGACTCAACGTCACCCTTGCAGGGCCACATCAGTAGTACGGCATCAGCATCGTTCTCGATGTCACCTGAGTCCTTGAGGTCATACAGGCTTAACCCACCCTCACGCTTGGCTCCTTCACGATTTATCTGGGCCAATAGGATAACTGATACGTTAAGCTCAATAGCCATCTGCTTTACCTTGTGAGAGATGTCAGCGATACCCTCGGCCTTGCTCATCTTCCCGCTGAATGGAATCAACTGCAAGTAATCAATGACGACTAGCTTGACTCCCTTCTTGCGCACGAAGTACCTGCATTGACTAGCTAGATCCTCTGCGCTTCTAACGTTGTGAGATGTAATCAGGGGCAAGTCCTTGACCTTGGCTGACGCTTCCTCAAATGATTTCGTATTAGCCTTAGTAGCTGTACCCTCTTGGATGTTCCGAATATTTACACCTGATACAGATTGGATCATACGCTTCATTAACTGCTTGCGTGGCATCTCGAAGGAGAAGTAAGCGGTAGGCGTATTATCAATAGTCATTGCCTTCGCTGCAATATATAAAGCTAGTGCTGACTTCCCGCAGGAGGTAGGAGCCGCTAGAGTAAGTATTTCACCAGCAGCAATGCCACCACTACCGAGGTATCCATCCAGCCTATTCGTATGCGTCTTAACTACATCAGGATTGAACTCACCTGCCTTCATCTTCTCGATGTCGCTAAGGATCTCATCGACCGCTGAGCCGATGTCTTCCTGTACCTCGACGGTGGTATCAATATCCAGTATCTGACCTTCGAGATTTGACCTAATCTCAGAGAACTCCTGTGACTCACTCTCTGCCTTCTCAACAGCGATACGGCATTCACGGATCAGTCTTCTGAGGTTGGCCTTCTCGGATATCAGCTTAGCATAGAATACAGCTTGTGATTCCGTTGTGGCGGCATCCATAATGGACATAAGCCCAGCTATCCCGCCGACTTCATCGAGCCCTCCAGTGCTCTTTAAGACCTCTTGTATACTGATCTCATCCAAGGGCTTATCCTCGGAGGCTAACTTGGCTACGGCGTTATATAGAATGCGTCCTCGAAGGGTATAAAAGTCATCCTGCTGGACGACTGCTGCTACTGAATCGTAGACAGATGTATCACCTGGATACAGGCAGGAAGCGATAACTTTTTCTTCAGCTTCTGCATTATGTGGCGGGGCTTTGGTTGTTTCTGGGTTCATTTTCAAGTAATTCTACCATCGAACGAAGGCATTGACCAAGGGCTAGGTGTTTGATCTTATCACCCGAAGAGAGCTTATATGCATCCACGTTTTCGTAGAGATTAACACTTACTTCGACCGCTTCTTTAATGGCTTTGTTCATTTTGTGATTAGTAATATCTGGCATAATTAGTAAAATACTTGACTCCCCGCCGGATTGCAAGGGAGCCAAGCATTATACCATCTTAGCTTAGGTGTTCTCGCTACGTTCGAGCATCCCTATGGCTATCAAGGAGTAACCAATTAGGTCACGGAATATGTCCTTAGCTTGATCTCCTTTTGTGTCAACTCGCAGGTTTCCGTCAGCACAAAAAGCCTTGGCTCTCTGGAATTTATCCTGCATCCGAACACAGACTCCAACGAACGGATCAACTCCGAATGAGGTACTGGCATCAAAGTTAGCGAAGGGGTTATCGCAGGCTTCGCCACCAGTATAGTCCGTATTCTTATTGGCGGTTAACTTTAGGATGTGCTTTACTTCCAGCAACCTAAAATCTTCCCACCACTCCTTGTCGTATTGGGGCATCAGAATGGGGATTCGTCATTGGTAGGCGCGGAGGGCTGCTTGGGAGCGGAGCCACCACCGGCCCCATCGACTGGATTCAAAGCCAGCGACAGGAAGTTAACACCACTCTTGGCGGTCTTCTTCCAACCCTTGAGGTAGTATTCCTTACCCTCAACGTTGATCTTCCCGTTATAATCCGGGTGCGTTTCTTTTTCCTTACGGTCATTGACGAAGAATGTACCGCTGTTTGTGTTATCGTATTCTGGCATAATATCTGTATGGTTAGTTATGGTTAGTTATTATTGTTTTCTTCCGTTGCAGTAACAACGCAATCTTCTTCTGCTGTAGTGATAACGTATGTACGTTGCTCACCTTGGTACTCAATGCTGACACCTAAGTGCTGGCAAAGAATATCAAACTGTTCTTGCATCTCGTTGATGTCAACCCGAAGGTCTTCGATGATCGCATAATTATTAACAAATGC
>Ga0181394_1000922_pt1 | contig 12813 bp, 12 predicted proteins | sample 17SPOviralmetaG_FD_130123 | JGI IMG/M metagenome (GOLD analysis project Ga0181394, IMG submission 130123) | Marine viral communities from the oligotrophic San Pedro Time Series (SPOT) site, San Pedro Channel, CA, USA - 17 SPOT_SRF_2010-11-23 | ecosystem: Environmental > Aquatic > Marine > Strait...
TAGACGATGATTACGAAGATGAAGAAAAAATTAAAGTCGGAGGGAGAAGCTACTACTAATGGAAAAAGATAGAACAGGAATATTATCTAATTTTTATAATGATTCTTCACCAGCAAAAAAATTTGTTAATTTTGTATCGCCTTTTTTAAAACAGTATGGTGAGCAGGCAGCTGACGCTGGTCAAAGTTACAAAAATCTTGCAGAAAATGATACATCAAACTTTGAAAAATTATTTGGCGAAAGTAATTTTTCAAACAAAGCACAAGCAATTGCGCGTGGTGGCCAAGACTTATTAGGGCACGGTTATAATATAGCACGTGAGGTTGCAGATTTTGGAGGAGATATTGTAGCAAATTCTGCTTCTATTGCTGACAATGCTATGAAACGTGCAAACAATGTTTTTTTACCAGAATTTTTAGAATACGACGTAGAGCCAATGGGGCAAGGAACTAAAACAATTTTAACGGACTTAGCTTCTAATCTTAGCTTTGGTACTTTAGGTGATCCAACAACTTTAGTACAAGATGCAGAACAAGCTAAATTAAAGTACTCTCCTTTTATAGATAAAAATATGTTAACACAAGCTGGGTACACAGGACCTATGAGTGGTGACAATATGTATGAATCTTGGAAAAATGCATCAGGATTTAATACACAAAATAATGCTTCGCAAATTAAACTAATGACCGATAAAGACATGTCTTTAAATTATACACCACAAATGGCTTATTCAGATTTCATGGATTGGACATCTTCTACTGAACCTGGAGGTCTTTATGATTCTTCTATTTATTCAAACGAAGATAGAGCAAGTATGCTATCCGACAGAAAAGGTTTATTTGATCGTTGGTATGAATTATCCTCAGAAGGGGTAAGAGACATGTATAATAATAAAAATGAGTGGCGTCTTGCAGGACAAGATTATGCTGATTGGGCTTCTAAAGAATATCAAAATGAAATGCTATCTAAACACGGAAAATATGAATTAGATAGCATTGATTTAAACCCAAATATATCTCCTTATGATGACATAGATGTAAGATTAAAATTTGCTAATGATGATTACATAACAGCGTATAATGATGCTGGTGGATTTGAGAATGTAGAAGACGCTGCAAGTTCTTATTCAATTGGTGAGCCTAGCGAATTTGATTATGGTATGTTTGATCGTTCGCCCACCGACAATGGCCCAGGTATTACAGGATCAGAAGAAGATCAAAAAGCATTAGGGTTTTTACCACGTTATAATTACAACACACCAGAAGCGAAAAAATTTGCAAATAATTTAATAAATGTAGCACCTGAATTGTTAATATCAGGAAAAGGAATTCTTACTGTTGGAAATAAATTAGGAAAGTACGCAAATCAAATACCAGGTAGCAGAATAGCAAGAGAACTTGCCCCTGGTGCACTTCAATGGGGAAAAAGCACTAATTTTGGTATTCCTAAATTTAAAGAAAATATGAATAGTTGGAAGCACATTGCAAACTTTGGTTCAGAAGGTATAAATCAATTTAGAAATAAAGGAGGCCAAGGTCTAGGCGTAGCCTACCTTGTTGATCAAAGTATAGACGAGTAATTATGGCTAAAGTAAAACTTGCTAAAATTATTTTTAAAAAATTAAAAGAAGGTATTCCAGGTGGACCTCAAAAAGGACAGAAAGTAAAATCCCACGCGGTTTATGGTGGCAAGAGATATGAACTTAATGATCTTGTCCCTACGCAAATAAGAGGTGATAAAGGACAACCAATTAATGGATTTGTGCCACGTGTAGTAGAAGAAAAAAGAATAGCTGAACTTGAAGCTAGGCCGGCTGTTAGTAAACAAAATAAAACTACTCTTTCTAAAGAAGCCAAAGCTAAAAATAAATACATTAGGGACACTCTTGAAGGTATGTCTGATAAAGAATTATTTAGACTTACCCAAGATGACATGCGAAGATTATTTGATCGTCATGATATAAGTAATACAAGAAAAGCTGTTTTAGCTAAAAGAATAGATCCTTCAACAGGAGAATATTATAAACCATATGAAATGGGACTTTCTTCATTTGGAAGACGTTATAAAGAATACGATAAGTTTGATAATCCAATCACTGTTGAAAGAAAATTAAAATCAGATCTTGGTCTTAATGAAAAAAATTATAATAAAATAATGAATTTATTTAAAGAAATAGATTCATTATCAATGAATAAAATGGGAAGTGGTGTTAATTCAAAAACTTCTTTATTTCTACAAATTAATAGAGCTATTAGAAATTCAAGATTGCCAGAAGATGAAACAGTAGAAAATATTATAAAGCAAGTAGACGCTTCTGCTTGGGGAAAAATGTTAAAAGAAAGAAATATAGGAGCTGCCACTAGAACACGCGCAGAAAGAGCTGGTATACTTAAAAAAAGTGATAGACCAGAAATAAGTCACATTATTCCTGTTTCAAAAGATTTAAGTAAAGCATTAGATATTGATAACGTTTTTTACGAACCTCAAGGAATAAACAGAGCAAGACCTAGAGGAGAAATTGCTCAGCGAAAAGATAATTACATAAAAGAATTAGATGACAGTATTATACGACCACTTGCTGAATATGATTTAATAGACAAATACAGTTTATCAAAAGGTGGTCTAATTAAAGACATCATTGGTGGAGCTGCTCAAATGTCTAGACGTAAATTTTTAAAAGGCTCTGGGGCCTTGGCCGCTTCAACAGCTTTGCCAATGCGAACTGTTGCTAAAGTATTACCCAAGGTTGCAGTAAAAGAAGCGTCACGTTTTGCACCACCATGGGTTAAATCAATGATTGGTGTATTAGATCAAATAGGTACAAAAGGGGCATACATGAGCCACACAATGAAAAATGGTACAAAGGTCAGCAGCACTGGAAAAGTAACAGATGATTATCGTGGGCAAAAACAAGAATTTGAAGTCATAAATTCAGATGGCTATAGAGTTCCCGTAAATTTATACAGACCTAAAAATGGAGACTTACATGTAGAGTTTGATATTCGTGATGATTTTCAAAACAACCAACATATTTACATGGACAGAAAAACAGGGCAGGTAGAAATAGTAGATGAAAATTACTACATGACTGGTCCTGATGATTTTGCAAAAGACGATCCTTTGGTATGGGATGTAACAACGCCTACACAAATGAGCCAGTTTGAAAAGAAGATGGGATTAATGCGTGGCGATGGAGATGATTATATAAAAGATTATATGTCAACGCCTGAAGGTGGCGACTATTCAGATCTATTCGAAAGCTTTATTGATTCTTTTTCACCTTCTGGTAGTATCTTTAAAACAAAAGAAAAAGCTCAAATAGCTAAAGATAAAAAGATACAACAAACTCAAAGAAAATTAGAGGACGACGAAATGAGATTTGAAGAAGAGTTTAGAGGTGGTAATATACACTCGTACAGGGAAGGTGGGGATGTAAGACCTAGATTTAAACCTAAACCTGAAAACCCTACTAGATTTAATTTTATAAAAAATCTTACTGATCAAGAAGCCATGGCACGAATGATGATGGCAGAAGATTCTTCTCAACAAGGAGGATATGGAGTTGCTCACGTAATAAATAATAGAGCAAATCATCCTAATTACATAAATAGATACGGATCAAATTCAAACCAAGGTATTAGCCCAATTATAAGTGTACTATCTGGTAAAAATCAATTTACCCCTTACTCAGATAAAAATACAAGATTTTTTTCTGATTTTAAGGGACAAGATTTAGATCTTTACGATGATTATTACAAATATGCTGGTCAAGTTTTATCAGGAGAAATAGAAGACTTTACACAAGGCGCAGATTTTTTTGCACTTCCAAGTGTAAATTTTAAAGGTAATTCTTTTGGCCTAGCACAAGAGCCAAAGTATCTTAATCAATATGGTGCCCATAATTTTTACAAATCTTACAACAGCGGTGGCATTGCAAGAAAACCAGGAGCTGTGCCTCCAGAAAAAGGACCGGACCCTTTAGGTTACTCTATTAAAACTATGGGTGAACAATTTATTAACAAAGCTAAAGGTGGGTTACTTAGAAAAATTCCAAAAGTAATGGGAAAGATAACTGACTACAAAGCTAAGTTAGAAGGACCTAGTGTCCAAGGACCAATACGCCCGGATAAACCCTTTACCGTTTTTGATGAAGATGGTTTACCAATAAAAGACTTTGACACAGGAAAAGAAGCAAGAGATTTTTTAAGAAATAATGAATACGCTGACATGTATACTGCTGGTGCTAAAAAAGCTGAACCTATAGAAGACACTGCTGGTGCAATGTTTTGGAACTCACGTGAGAAAATAGTTAACGCACCTTCTGAAGCAATGCAAGCTAACCAGTGGTTAGACTTTATGAAACGAGGTAAACACGGAATACTTAATCCTAAAGGATTACCTATTATTAAAGACCAAGAATTAAATGATACTTCATTAGCGCCGTACTTATCACAAATGGGTAAACAAATTATATCAAAAGAAAAATTGGTAAAAGAGTTTGATGAAATGGCTCCTACTTTTGATGTCATCGCTTTAGGTGATGCCACGGGTGCTAAAGTACTGAGTAAAGTGGAAAGAAGTTTAAATAAAATTGATACCCAAGCTATTCGTAACCCACAAGTAAAAGGATTTTTTGATTACATGAAAACTGTTATTAATCCTTTACAACGATTAGGCGGAGATGCAGATGAAAAAGCAATCCTTAGTAATAAAATAAATGAAATGGTGGAAAGAAATTTTGGTGTTAAGAATGCTTTAGAAGAAGGTGTTCCACAAAGATTTCCATTTGAAGTAAAAGAAGTATTATCCCAAGTATCCACGGCCCTTGGAAAAAGAACTTCAGGATTTAGTAAATACGATAGTAGAGCTATACACGAGGGCACACAAACACTAAGTGGTGGTGATAATTACCGTGAGTTTTTATTTACGCATAAACCAGGTAAACTACGATCAGGCGAACCAAATTATACGTATGCCCATGATTTTGGATTAAGCCAAGGACAAAGAGCTGGTGGTGTAGTTCACACACGTGTATCAGATAGAACAGATCAATTTGGTAGAAGGCTAATGCATATAGAAGAAATACAATCTGACATGCACCAGAAAATTAATATGGCACAACGTGCCCTAAAAAAACAACATGCTGAATTTGAGAAAAAAGGACTAACTCCCAAGCAAGGACGAAACAGACTGGATGGTTATTTACAAAGAGATTATGATGAACTAGTAAAAGATGCTCAATATGCACCACGACAAGATGTCAGGCTTAAAAAAGAAATAAATGCTAATGAACAACAGATGCGTTTAATACAGGCAAAGATAGAAGACTTGTTAACAAAACCTCAAAACAAAGCGACACAAATTAGGTTGGTAAGACTTAATAAAGAAAGAGCTAAGATTAGAAGAATTTTAGAAGAGGAAAAATCAAAACTAGCTGAAAATACAAATACTACAGGAATACCAGAAGGACCACTTAGAAAAAGTGAAGATTACAATGAATTTGTTATGAAATACTTGTTACGTGTAGCAGAAGAAGGTGGTTATGATGGGTTATCTATTTCTACTCCAGCCATTAAAAATCTAACATTAAGCCCAGGCAGTAAAGACTTTATTGGTAATTTAACAGCGTACGGACCAATAGCGAACGGAGCTATGAAAAAGGCTGCAAAAAAAGTAGGTGCAAAATTTATGAAAACTGCTATAGTTGATGAGAAAAAAAGGGGATGGGAGATTCCAATGATATTAATCAAAGAAAACAAAATCGCCAAAGACATAATTAAAAAAGGCACACCTATTTATAAAAAAGGTGGTTCAGTAAAAGGTAAGAAATAATGGCTGAAAATCCAAATAACAATATAGAAAAAGCTTTAAGTTCTTTAACAGACGCTTTAGAGATAGAGCCTACAGGAGAAGAAATACAACTACAAGATGACGTTATAGAAAAGAACGTAGAAATTATGGATGATGGCAGTGCCGTTGTCGGTGAAGAAGAACAAGTTCTTGATACGTCAAACATACCATTTAATGCCAATTTAGCAGATTACATAGAAGAAGATGAACTGATGCGTTTTTCTAGTGATCTAGTAAACGATTTCGAAGCGGATAAAGACTCAAGGAAAGACTGGGAAGATTCCTACGTCAAAGGCCTTGACATGTTAGGATTCAAATATGAAAACCGAACAGAGCCCTTCGAAGGAGCGTCCGGGGTCGTACACCCCTTACTCGCTGAGTCTGTAACTCAATTTCAAGCTCAAGCGTATAAGGAACTTCTCCCCCCAAGCGGCCCCGTACGAACTCAAGTTGTAGGACTCTCCACTCCTGAAGTACAAGATCAGGCAAAAAGAGTTCAACAATTTATGAACTATCAAATAACAGAAATCATGCAAGAGTATGATCCAGACATGGACCAATTGTTATTTTATCTACCACTTTCTGGTTCTGCTTTTAAAAAGATTTATTATGATGCGTTAATGAAACGTGCGTGTGCAAAGTTTGTAACGGGAGAAGATCTAGTAATAAACTACATGGCTACTGATTTAGAAAATGCAGCTAGAGTTACACACGTTATTAAAACAAATGGCAACGATATTAGAAAACAACAGCTACAAGGTTTTTACAGAGACATACCTATTACAACAGGACAAGTAGAAACTTCTGAAGCACAAGAAAAAGTAAACACTCTAGAAGGTGTGCAACGTGAATATGGACAAGACGAAGATGAGCATACTCTTTTAGAAATGCACATTACAACAGACGTACCAGGGTTTGAAGACACATCAGGTGTTAAGCTTCCTTTTATTATAACAATAGATCAATACTCTGGAGAAATTTTATCTATCTATAGAAATTATAAAGAAGGAGATCCAGATTTTAAAAAGATTTCTTATTTTGTACATTACAAGTTCCTCCCAGGTCTAGGCTTTTACGGCTTTGGCCTAATACACATGCTAGGTGGGTTATCAAGAACTGCAACAAGTGTTTTGCGACAATTAATTGATGCAGGTACTCTTGCTAACTTGCCGGCAGGATTTAAAGCACGAGGTATGCGAATACGTGACGACGACACACCATTACAACCAGGTGAGTTTAGAGATGTAGACGTAACAGGTACATCTATTAAGGAATCATTATTACCTCTGCCTTATAAAGAACCAAGTGGTACTTTGTTTCAATTACTAGGTTTTGCTGTTGATGCAGGTAAATCATTTGCTGCTATTGCAGATATGAAAATGGGTGAAGGTAATGAACAGAATCCAGTAGGCACAACAATGGCTCTTTTAGAAAGAGGAACTAAAGTTATGTCAGCTATTCACAAAAGATTACATTACGCACAAAAAATAGAATTTAAATTATTGGCTAAAGTATTTCAATTGTACTTACCACCAGAATATCCTTACCAAGTAGTAGGTGGTAATCAAATGATTAAACAACAAGATTTTGATGATCGTGTTGATGTTATCCCAGTATCAGATCCTAACATCTTTTCCATGGCACAACGTGTTACATTAGCACAGCAGCAGCTACAATTAGCTACAGCAAATCCTGGATTACATAATATGCGTGAAGCATACAGAAGAATGTATGATGCAATGGGCGTTGATAATGTTGATTCTATACTTAAACCAGATCCTGAATTACCTCAACCAATGGGTCCTTCTAGTGAAAATGCAGGCGCGATGAATGGTAAAGCACCTAAAGCTTTTCCTATGCAAGATCATCAGGCACACATACAAGCACATGCTGAATTTATGTTTACACGTATGGTTCAAATTAATCCTCAGATTTATTCTTTACTACAAGCACATATTTGTGAGCACATTTCTTTAATGGCTGGTGCAATGGTGCATGAAGAATTTAAAGAACAAACACAACAATTACAGCAAGCACAACAGCAAGCACAACAAAATCCACAAATGGCACAGCAAGTAGAACAGCAAATGCAGCAATTAATTAATGCGCAGGCTGCTAAACAAGCACAGATAGAAGCTGAAATGACTATGAAATTAGCTCAAGACGAAGAAGCTAGAATTAGTAAAGAAGCTCAAGATCCTCTTGTTAAACTTAAACAACAAGAATTAGATCTTAAAGCTATGGAAACACAAATGAAAGTTCAAAAAGATGTTATGGTAGAAGGAGAAAAATTAGATATCGAAAGAGACAAATTAGAAGCCGACACCACTTTAGGAATAATGAAAATGGCTGCTGATGTTAACAAAGAAGATTCAGAAGAAGCAATGGTTATGTTTAAAGAAAACATGATTAATTCTAGAGAATCAATGAAGTCAGAAGCAAACGAAAAAATAGCGAGGACAAATGGACGAGCAAAAACTAAAGGAGATTAAAAATAAAGTTGAAAAAATAGCTGTGACTATGAAAAAGATAGAAGATGCAGCTAACAGCGAAATTAAACATCCAGATGATTATCTACAAGTATGTGGAGCTTTGATGGCTGTTTGCAGAAACATGTATGTAAGTGGACTTGGCATAGAAGGTGCAGCAAATATGTTTGCAGCTGTGGCAGAAACGTTTATAATACAAGAAGAAGTAATACAGGAATTATATTACTCGGTCGATAAACCAACGATACACTAAAGGAGACATTGTGGCTAAACCAGGATTATACGCAAATATACACGCAAAAAGAGCTAGGATAAAAGCTGGCAGCGGTGAAAAAATGAGAAAAGTAGGCGCTAAAGGTGCCCCAACGAAAAAAGACTTTGTTAAAAGTGCAAAAACTGCTAAACCACAAAAAAAGAATATGGGCGGAAGTATGACACCTAAAGTAGGTGCTAAAAAATTTCCTAGTACATCACCAGGATTTCACCAAGCCCAGAAGACTGCTAAAGCAACTGGTCAACCGTTGACTATGCGTAAAGGTGGTAAAGCGAAGAAGAGGAGGTAATATGAAGTTACTAACAGATTTATGGGCTCACTTAAAAGAGTGGAGCGAATGGGGAATAAAGGACTGGATTAAAGCCGGTATCGTTGCCCTTATAGTCATTGTAATTCTTAAGTCGATAATGCCAGGAGTATAATGGTAGACAGAAGATCACAATATTTAAAAAAAATAAATACTCCGACCCCTTTTAATGAGGGGCCGGAGATGCAAAATTACAATCGTATGATGGACTTGCAATCGCAAGCACCTAATTTTACAAAAAATGATCCACGTTTAGACGAACTTAAAGATGTAAGAAGAACGTATAACCGTAATGATAAATACACAATAGGAAATAGACAAGGCATAGCACCTTTAGAAGTACAGAAAAATTTTTCTAACCAAAGCAATAATTTTAGAAACGCTGCACCTAATGCTTACGCAACAATGTATCCTGCTCAAGATTTTGCAATGAAGTATGGCGAGTCTGGAGGGTTAATGGGAATGATGGCAAAAGAAATGTTTGGTAAAGTTTCTGATTTTGGAAAAGACATGGCTAACAAAATAGGCATAGCAGGAGCTGCTAATTCAGACGAAGGTGAAATGGCAGACTACGCAGCACAAACTTTTGGTTTTGGAGCACCTACCTTTCCTGGTAGTGAAATGACAATACCATACCCTAATCAAGATCGCCCAGACAATACAGTTACAATTGAAGACACATTTACAGAACCTCCTTTTCGTTCTATTCAATCTGATGGTTATGGTGGCCCGGTAGATGGATCTAATCCAAGAGGTCAAGTAACAAGTGCAAACCCTGCACCAGGAAAAATGGGACTTGATCCTAACATAGATTATGGAAACGAAATGAATATGTTAGACGCTATAGCAGAAGATAACGTAAGATTTGATAGAGATGTAAAAGCTTTTCCACCACCAATAAAAGAACCTCCTGTAATGGAAGGAATGGCACCGCCAGATATAATACCAACTGAAGTCATAGAAGAAACAGAATCATTTAACGACAGTGGTAGGGAGGCAGGAATAGCATCCATGTACGGTCAAGGACCTAATTACGCAAGTAATGATAGAATATACGAAGATGAATATAGACACTTTACAGAACTTATGTCTGATACAATGAAAGGATTTGGTCCAGTTCCTTATGAAGAATTTGCAGAAATGTATAAAAATTTGTTTGAAGGAAAACCACAAATAGATTTTTCTAAAACATTAGTAAATAGATAATGGCAACGCCAAAGTTTAGATTTGGTGGTTACATGAATGCCACTGGTGGTGGCACTAATAGAGCTGCATCATCTAGCTATGGAGGTGGCGGAGGTGGTTCCTCATCTAACAATAATAATAACAATAGAAGAGACACGTCAAGTTCTATTTCTTCTGTAGGACAAACAGTACATAACAATACAGCTAGAAACGAAGATGGACTTACTCAAGCTGAAATAAATAAAATAAAAAATCAAAGTAAAGTAGCAAACGAAGCTGCTTACAATGTTGCAAAAGAAAAACAAAAAGAATTAGCAAAAGCAATTGCTTTTATGAATTCACAAAAAAAAGATCAAAACGATCAAATAAATTTATACGACATTGACGATAGAAAATTAGAAGAAATTGCTAAAACAGGTTTGTTTGCTATGGAAGCTTCTGGTGATTTAGGAGGTACTTTTGGCGCAGAGATAGAAGCAAATAAATTAAAATATGCATTAGCAAACGCTCAAACAGATAAAGAAGCTGCTGCTATAAGAGCTACTATGGAAAAAATGGGATATTCTAATGTGTCTCAATATGATCCTTTCACTCCCGATGGACAGGTTAATCCTAATTACAATTCTAATTTAGGATATGACCCAACAGGTATATTATCTTTTGGTGAAGTAGAAAGTAATGATGATTTATACGATGCGTATAAAGGACTACAAAATAAAAATGCATCTGCTGCTCAATTAAAAACATTTTTACCAAGTGTTTATGGATATAAAAGTGCAGGATTAGGATCAGGAGGTTTCGGTGGTGGATATGGAGGTTACGGTTCCGGCGGTGGTGGCGGCGGTGGAGACAGCTACGGCGGCGGTGGAGATGGTAGAGGAATGCCACAAGGAAACCCTAACGACATGTTTGGGGCAATGTCACCTTTACAACAAGCAATGATTAATACAAATGCAGCAAAAGGTTTTAGCCAAGGTTATAAACGTGGAGGAATAGTTACTTTAGTATGTTAGGTGGTTTACCAGTAGAAATGATTACAATGCTAGGCTCATCTTTATTAGGTGGGTTTATGTCAATATGGTCCCAGTCAATTAAAGCAAAGCAAGACGAACAAAAAATGTTGTTAGCGAGAGCTGATAATCAAATGAAACACATAGATAAAGCACGCGCTTTTACTGACAAAGGATTTACATTTACCAGAAGAATAATAGCATTATCTGCCGTTGGCGCTATCATTGTATGGCCTAAAATTGCTCCAGTATTTTTTGATACCACTGTTGTACTAACGTGGACAGAATTTACTAGAGGGTTTTTATTTTTAATTGAAAGCAAAGAAGTAGTAATGGATAAATCATTTAATGGTTTAATAATTACACCACTTGATACACATCTAATGAGTGCTATTGTAGGACTTTATTTTGGTGGCAGTCTAGTTAAAAGATAATGGCTAAGAAAAAATCACTATCACAAAAAAGAAAAGCCAAGTCAGATAAAAATCCAAAAGGTTTGGCAAAAGGATGTGGCATGGTAATGGAAAATAGAAGGAAAAAAACAAAGTATGCCTAAGACAGCAGCATGGACACGAAAAGCTGGAAAAAGTAAATCAGGTGGCCTAAATGCTAAAGGACGTGCAAGTTATAAAAAAGGAACACTAAAAGCTCCTACTAAGTCTAAGACTAGTGGTAGACGTAAATCATTCTGCGCTCGTATGGGTGGCATGAAGAAAAAACTAACAAGTGCAAAAACAGCTAGAGATCCTAATTCAAGGATTAATAAGTCGTTGCGCAAATGGGACTGTTAGTATAAAAGCAACTTAAGGAGATAATTATGGTTGGAAGAATAATGTCAAAGCCAGAAAAAAGAAAAACACCTGGTAAAAAAATGATGACTACTACTTATAAAAAAGGTGGCTCAGCAAAAAAGAAAAGTAAATTTCCAGATCATTCAGGTGATGGTAAAATTACTAAAAAAGATATTTTAATGGCTAAAGGAATTATTCCTAAGAAAAAAAAGAAGTAGTGGAAGACGTAACCGCGATTTGGTCAATATTAAAAAAGATCAGACAGCGCAAAGAAAATTTAAAAGATGTAATAGCATCGGGATTGCCAACAATGGATACCTATGTTAAAGCAGTAGGTGAGTATAAAGCTTACTTAATAATAGAACAGGAAATACAAGACCTGCAGAAAGATGAGGATAATAATGACGGAACCAGCAAAGGCAATACCTAAAAGAATATTTGCTTTAGAAGAAAAAGATTTAGCTGTAGAAGCTGATGAAAATAATAAAGTAGCGGAAGATAAAGAAAATAAATTTCTTAAAAAAATACAAGAAGACGCTACAAAAGATATACAACATTTACCTACAGACAAAGTGTTAGAGCGTTTACCAGATCCAACTGGATGGCGTATTTTAGTATTACCTTTTAAAGGACAAGGTAAAACAAAAGGCGGTGTTATATTAACAGATCAACACATGGAAGAGCGTGGCTATACAACAGTTACGGCTTTAGTTCTTAAAATGGGCCCAGACTGTTATAAAGATGAAAAGAGATATCCACATGGACCGTGGTGCAAGAAAGGCGATTGGATTATATTTGGTCGTTATGCTGGATCAAGGTTTGGGATAGAAGGTGGTGAAGTGAGAATACTTAACGAGGACGAGATAATTGCTGTGGTAAAAGACCCAGAGGATATCTTGCAATATAA
>Ga0181394_1000925_pt1 | contig 12787 bp, 18 predicted proteins | sample 17SPOviralmetaG_FD_130123 | JGI IMG/M metagenome (GOLD analysis project Ga0181394, IMG submission 130123) | Marine viral communities from the oligotrophic San Pedro Time Series (SPOT) site, San Pedro Channel, CA, USA - 17 SPOT_SRF_2010-11-23 | ecosystem: Environmental > Aquatic > Marine > Strait...
AACATTGATGATAGAGAACCCAAAGATTACATTTTACAAAGTCAATCCAGACGGTAATAAAGGTAAAACACCAGTCAGTTCAACGATAAGTGAGTGGACTTCTATTAAGAATTTAAAGTATATATCATTTCAAAAGACACTTGACAAATTTGGTATTCTGTGATATAATAAGTGATATGTTTGATAAATTTATATACACAATGTTAGATAAAATTATTGAGTGGTGTGAACGTTATAAACAGTACAGAATTAAGAGGTCCTTACCTAGAGCAACCTATGATAAAAAAGTTAAAAATGATAGCTTAAAAAAGTGGGTGAATGAACGTGAGAACTCTTATAAATAAAAATGATACCGATTAAACAGGTAACACAAATACAACGAATACGAAAATACAAAGGAGATAAAATATGGATTTCGAAGCGTTAAAACAATCGTCAAGTAACTTTGACAAACTTACAAAAGCCATCGAGGCAAATCTCGGCACCGAGAACAAAGATCAAAACAAATCAAAATACCAAGACGACAGATTTTGGAAACCAGAGTTAGATAAAACTGGTAACGGTTATGCTGTCATTAGATTTTTACCTGCAGTAGAAGGTGAAGACTTACCTTGGCAAAGAGTATGGTCACACGCATTCCAAGATGTGGGTGGTTGGTACATTGAAAATTCTTTAACAACACTAGGTCAAAAAGATCCTGTGTCAGAAGAAAATACTAGATTATGGAATACAGGATTAGATAGTGATAAAGAGATTGCTAGAAAGAGAAAAAGAAAATTATCTTACTACGCAAATATATTAATACAATCAGATCCTAAGCAGCCAGAGAACGAAGGTAAGGTATTCTTATTCAAATTTGGTAAAAAGATATTTGATAAGATTACAGAGGCTATGCAACCTGCGTTTGAAGATGAGAAACCAGTAAATCCATTTGACTTTTGGAAAGGTGCTAACTTCAAATTGAAGATTAGAAAAGTTGATGGTTATTGGAACTATGATAAATCCGAGTTTGAGGCTGTTGCACCAGTTGCTGAAGATGATGAGAAAATCAAATCTATATGGGGACAACAACACGCTTTAAAACCATTCCTAGACCCTAGTAATTTTAAGACCTATGATGAACTCAAAGAGAAACTGAATAGGACGATTACGGGTGTAAGAAGCACAACTACTGCTGATAAAGTAGACCTCCCACCTCAAAAGGCAGTTAGTGTGAAAAGTAATGAAGTCGCTTCGACTTCTGCTAGTGATGATGACGATACGTTATCTTACTTTAGTAAATTAGCAGAAGAGGAGTAATTCTCTCTCGCTTCATAAAACTTGAAAGGGCGCTCGAAAGGGCGCCTTTTTTATTATAAATATTGGTATGGCGATCAGCGTACTAGACCCTCTAAAAGATAAACAAGGTGGTATTCGTAAGAGTGCCAACTGGTATAAGAATATTGTTGCCGATTTAGGCGATAGAATTACTGCCAGAAAGTTAATGTCATCTGGCAAATTAAATGGTATTCCTAGTAGAGGAAGATTAAATATGTTCTTCTATGACCCTAAATATAAACAAGTATTACCTTATTATGATAGATTTCCATTGGTGTTACCAATAGAAACAATATCAGGTGGATTTATGGGTTTAAACTTTCACTATTTAAGACCAGTACAAAGAGTTAGTTTATTAAATAGATTACAAAGATTTGCATCTGGAGGAATGAGTAAAAGTACAAGAATTGATGCGACTTATGATGGAGTTAAAAATATAGGTATTGCTAAAACAACAATTAAAAAATATTTGTATGGTCACGTTAGATCAAGTTTTTTAAGAGTTGATTTTGATGAGGCGGCGTTGGCAGTAATGTTGCCAGTGCAACAATTTAAAAAAGGGAGTCCTTACTAATGGCGATTTTAAGAGGTGGAAGAAGAATTGGTAATTATGATATACGAGTAGGTATACCTAGAGATAGGTCACTCGATAATGTACTTGGCGATAAAAGACTTAAACAAACACAAGGTGGTAGTAAAGAATCTACAATAGGTAGATTTATATCCCAAGTTGCTGAAGGAGAAGGATTTGCTAGACCAAATAGATTTTTAGTTGACTTCATATTACCAAATGGTGTTGCAGTAGGTGCAGATGTAGATAACTCTGCTTTGTTTGAAGAAGAAATAACAAGATCAACTATTGCTGGTGAATTACAAAAAGAAAGACAATTACAAAGAGGGTTAAGAGGTTTTTGTTTTAATGTTGAAATGCCTTCTCGTGCACTCAACACAACAGAATTTAAAACTTATGGACCACAAAGAGATGTGGTAACAGGTGAATCATATACACGTGAAGTCACTTGTAGTTTTTATGCTGATAAGTTTTTAAGACAAAGAATATTTTTTGAAATGTGGCAAGGTGCAGCCTTTGACCAAAATACACACAATGTACACTTCTATAATGAATACACTGGAGGTATTAGAATATACCAATTAGGTGCATTCTCTGGTGATGCTTATAGAGATAGAATTTCATATGGTGTAGAGTTAACAGAATGTTATCCAAAATCTATTGTTGCTGTTCCTTACAGTTATAATGAGGGTGGTGATATACAAAAAGTAGATATAACATTTGCATTTAGACAATGGTCTAATTTAACACTAGATCAAGTTAACAAATTTACAGTTGGTGGCGGATTTAAAGTACCAACAGTGAAAGAACCTAATAGAGGTTTGATTGGTAATATATTAAGTAAACTACCACCTGAAATTAGACGAGTGGGTAGAGATACTGTAAATATATTAAGACAAAGAGTACCAATTGGATCAGTGTTTGGTGGTAAAGTGTTCCCACCATTTTTATAATTGAACATATATAATAACGTGAATAAAGGAGTAAATTATGGCGTTACCTCAAGCAAATGTTGCTAAATATGAGTTGACTTTACCATCACAACAGAAAACGATTTCGTTTCGACCTTTTTTAGTAAAAGAAGAAAAAATATTATTAATGGCATTAGAAACTGGTAAACCAGATGAGATGTTAAGAGCAATAAAAGATATTGTTAAATCTTGTACATTTGGTGAACTAGAACCAGATGACTATCCAATATTTGATATTGAATATATCTTTTTACAAATAAGAGCAAAATCAGTTGGTGAAGTTGCTAAATTAAAAGTATTGTGTCCAGATGATAAAAAGACTTATGCAAACGCAGAAGTCGATATATCAAAAGTCGAAGTTTATGTTGATGATGACCACAGTAATAATCTTGTGATAGATGAAACTAGACAATTAGGTGTAGTTTTAAAATATCCATCTTTAAAATCTGTTAATAGTAATTTAATGTCAGGTGATCTAAAACTTTCAGAAACTTATGAAATGATATACAATTCAATTGAACAGATTTACGAAGGTGAAAAAGTATATTTAAGTAAAGATACATCAAAAGAAGAAATAAAAGATTTTGTTGATGGTCTAACAGGCGAACAAATGAAAAAAATACAAGGTTTTTATTCTAGTATGCCGAGATTAGAACATAAAATAAAAGTTATAAACCCTATCACAAACGTTGAAAGTGATGTGACATTGAAAGGCCTGGCCGATTTTTTCGGGTAGCCCTCTCACACGATAGTTTAGAAAACTATTATGAAACTAACTTTGCTTTGATGCAACATCATAAATATTCATTGACAGAGTTAGAAAATATGTTACCGTGGGAGAGGGAAATATACGTTACTATGTTAGTAAACTATATTAAAGAAGAAAAAGATAGAAGACAAAGAGAGGGAAAAAAATAATGGACGAAGTAAAGGTTGCAGAACCAAAACAAAAGATAAGTGTTGATTTAGAAGTTGACACTTCTATAAAAGACTTGGGCATAAATCCTTATGCAAAACTAATTCATATGGCAAGAGCAGTTGACGCTTGGAGAATATTTCCAAGATTGTTTTTGACTGTATATATCATATTATTATACAAATGTGTAATATGGTATATGAATTTAGGTGCACCTACAATGGAACAAAGTGGTTTGATTAGTATTGTAGTTGGCGCAGGTGCCGCATGGTTTGGTTTATACACAGGAACAAGTAAAAGTAAAAAATAATGGCTGAACTTACACTCAAAGACGAATCAGTAATACAAATAGGTGAATCTGTATCTAAAGGATTTAACGATTTAGTTAATTCAGGTAAATCTATTTTAATTAATCCTGCTGGTCAACCATTGACTAGTAGTGCGTCAGATATTGCTGAACCAGGTAATTTCATAGGTCCTAGAATGCCTGAAAATAATATGTTGAGTGTATTAGAAAGTATTAGAGATGGTATCCAATCACTAGTAGAATCATTTGCTGATAGTTTATCTTTTCAAAAACAAGAAGAAAGAGAAAAAGAAAGAGCAGATAGAGTGACTGCTGCAGATACTTCAGGAGCAGATGATAAGACGGGAGATACTGGAGGTGGTATATTTGCTGGCGCCATGGCAAGACTTGCGAAAATAAAAGAAGGTGCTTCTAATTTATTATCAAAAGAGGGTTTTATAGGATTATTAATCAAAGGTGGATTGATTGCTGGATTACTTTTATTAGCCAAAACTTTAAACAAATTTGGTGCTGAAATTGCTGAAAAGATTGCACCTATTGTAGATTTTATGAAAGGTTTTTTTAAATATCTTTTTAACTTTGTTACTGGAATGTTTAGCAATCCAGGGGAAACTTTTGCTCAAACAGTCGAAGACATAAAATCATTAGGTCCTAAAATTACTGGTTTCTTTTTAGATATGGTTAATAGTGTATTAACAACAATAGGTGAGTTATTTGGTATAGATGGATTAACTACTACAAAAATATCAAACTTTTTTACAGATATTAAAAATAAAGTTGTTGAAAGTTTTGATAATGCAATAGCATTTTTTACAGAAGACATACCAGCAAAAGTAACAGAGATTAGAGATAGTGTAAAACAATTCTTTACAGATACATTTGATAAAATTAAAAATGGTGTTAAAGATGCTTTTGCTTCTGTAGGTAACTTCTTCTCTGATTTAGGAGATAGTGTAAAAACACTTGTTAACTCTGCAATTGACGCATTACCATTACCAGGTTTTATAAAAAAGAAACTAAAATTAGAAACAAAGGCATCAAGAGCAGCAGATGATATGGTTACAGAAACAGGTATCAAAGCAAAATATGCAGATGATAGTATAACAGGAATGCAAAGAGAACGTATGACTGGTGGTGGTGCCACAATGGAAGAAGGATTTGCTGAAGCACAAGGTGAAAATTACGGTACAGCAAATATAACACAAACAAATACATTTGGTAATACAACATCAGCAAGAGGTATATTAACGCCTGAACAATTTACAGAATATAATAAATTAGATACAAACGGTCAAATAGAATATTTAAAAAGTTTGAATGAAGAAGAACAAAGAAGACGTGAGATAATTTTAAAATTAAAACAAGATAAGATTGACCACGATAAAAGACTTGCCAAAATGATTGAAGAAGGTAAAGCATTACAACCAGAATTTGGTGGTGAAATAATATCACCAGACGATCAACTATTACAAGATGATATGGCTTACGCTAGACGAACAAGACAAATGAAAGAAGATAGTGCTGCAATGGCAAGACGTGATGAGGGTAAAGTAAATGTAGTTAATACAAAAGGTGGCGATAGTAATATAACTACAGCGAATAACACTTATACTAATATTATGGAAGACACAAAAACATCAGATAATAGTTTGAGAGATTATCTATCTGCCTAATAAGGACCTAAATCTTTTTCAGTAATCAATTTAAACTCTGCACCATTGTCTTCACAATAAGACTTTGCTGCTGTCCATTTCGCTTGATTTTTAATATACTCAAAACTATCACGCATAAACGCTCTTGTTTTCTTTTTAGGTGTCTTTGGTGGTTTACATTGACGAGATGGTTTAATTTCAATAAGAAACTTTTTACCTTTTGATGTCTTTACAATGAAGTCAGGATAGTATGAATGATACTTTTTATCAATAGGATTAAAATAACGTATGGATAATTCTTCACTTGCCCAATTGATTATATCATCATTACGGTCACAGTGTAACATAAACTTACGCTCAAGTAGTGAACGATACACTATTTTAGATGGGTCGCCAACGTATTTTTTAGGATTAGATGGGCGATATAAACCTTTGTAAGACTTCTTCATTGTGTTATAAATATTGTAATATATATAAAGGAAAACAATGGCTTCAATAAAACTAGGTCAATTATTAAGTATCGCTAGTAGATTTAGTGGTAACGCTCTATCAAGTCAACAATCGAAAGCGGCGGCTTCAAATCTATTAAAACAATCGCCGTTAGAGATACCTGACGCAAAAGAACCAACTTCACATATGAAGGCGAACACATTATCGTTTGCGCCTATACAATTTCCTAGTGATTTAGGGAATGATGAACAAGGTCATTTTATGATATTCTATTCTATATCTAATAAACATTCTGCTTTATCAGATAAAAAGAATATGAGTAAATTAGGTATTGGTGTAAATTCTGGAGTTGACAGTGGAGGTGAAACAAGTTATTCTGTATCACAATTAAAATCAAGTAGAGATGGTGATACAATACAAATAGGTAAGACACCTAAAAATAGTATTACTGCTAAGAGTCCTACTCATACACAGGTAACAGGTGCAGTTGCATTATACATGCCACCATCTATTAAAGCAGAGTATAGTGTTAATAACGGACCATCGGATACAGGATTAGGTGGGTTGGCTGTAAGAACATTTGCAGAAACAACTTCAGCATCAGGAACAGAAGCACAAACACAAGCATTTTTAAAAGGTGTAGGTGGATTTGCTTTACAGGCAGCAAAGAATTTAGGTGTAGGTGTAGCAGAGGCAGCAGGATTAGGTGATGTATCAGGTGCGATTAGTAAAGTTACAGGATTTGCTGAAAACCCATTTACAGAAGTTGTATTTGAAAAAGTAAACAATAGAGATTTTTCATATACATTTAATCTACAAGCAAGATCACAAAAAGAAGTACAAGACATAAACAAAATTATTACTTTTTTCAAATATCATATGATGCCAGAGATGGAAAATGATGTAAGTGGTGGTAGATATTTTAAAGTACCTAGTGAGTTTGAAATACACTATGCTTACAACGATCAAGTAAATAACTATTTAAATAAAATATCACGTTGCGTGTTAACAAACACATCTGTTGTTTATGGTGATGGTGACTTTACAACATTTAGACAATTTGATCCTACAGGTGCAGCGCCAGTTAATATTAAAATGACATTGGCGTTTACAGAAACAGAAATTATGACTAAAGAAAGAATAATGGAGGGTTATTAAGATGACATTATTTTTTGAACAGTTCCCTAAAATTACATATGACATTTCAGGTAATAAGAACTTTAAATTAGTTACTGATATTTTTAGAAGAATTAAGATTAGATCAAACATTGCTGATAATGTATCATTATATTCCACTTATGATGTACCGTCAGGCGAAGCACCAGAAGTAACATCATTTAAACATTTTGGTACAACGGATTATCACTGGATTATATTATTAACAAATAATATCACAGATAGATATTATGGTTGGCCACTAAATGAACAAGACTTTGAAGCCTATGTAATACAAAAGTATGACAATCCAGGCGCAGTACATCATTATGAGATTACACAATCAAGTGGACCTCAAACAAGCAATGGTCCTTTTGATTACTCACACAAAATAGAAGTTAATAGTACAGAGGCAGGCGCAGAGGCTGTGTCAAACTATGAATACGAAAGAAGATTACAAGACGAAAAAAGAAACATCAAATTATTAGATCCTAATTACCTACCATTATTTTTAGAAGAATTTGAAAAACTAACAAGAGAATAAAATGTCAGTCATTGGTGATAACAAAGATACATTAAAGTTTGCTGGCGATTTTCAATTAGATATTTGTACCCTAGTATCCTATCGTAAAGCAGCAGAGGCACAAGACTCAGCAGTTAGAGTTAACATATTACCACAAGTAATGTCAGTTACATATGTGGAAGATGTAACTTTACAATGTATCACAGGTGAGATAGTGATAGCAGATAACCAAGACATACGAACAGCGTTACCATTGACAGGAATGGAACGATTAGAACTTAAATTTTACACACCAGGAAGTGAATTACAAGATAGAGTAGAAGCAATTGAAGAAACATCTGATCCATACTATGTTTACAAGATAGAAAAGATAAGACCATCTGGTGGTACAGGTAGACAACAAGTTTACAAATTACATTTTACAAGCAGAGAAGCATATCGTAATTCATTGTTTAGAGTCAGTCAAGCATTTACTGGACCAGTCGAAGACGCAGTGTTAAAGATAGTCAAGTCACCAGATTACTTGGACAGTAGAAAACCATTGTACATAGAAGAAACAAAAACAAATTCAAAATATGTCATACCCAATAAGAAACCATTTAACGCAATACACTTTCTAGCAAAAGAATCCATATCTAAAAACTACAACAACTCAAACTATCTATTTTTTGAAACTATGAATGGATTTAATTTTAGAAGTATTGAATCATTAATGGCACTTGGTGGACATACAGCAAGACCAGTCAAAGAAAAGTATCATCTACAACCAGCAAACGTAAGAGTACAAGGTGAAAAAGATATAGACAAAGAGATGAGAAGTGTGGCACATTACTCATTTGAAAACGCTGTAAATCAAATTGAAAGTTTAAACACAGGACTATTCGCAAGTCGAGTTATACAGCACGATATGTTTAATAAGACGATTACAGAGTATGATTTTGACTATCATACATCTTTCGCCAATTACTTTCATACAGAACACGCTGACGGTGCCAAGACAGGACTTAAATTCATACAACCATATGCATACTTTGACAACACCAAGAAACTATTTTCAGAACAACCATTACAAAAACTAATGGTCACTTCCGACACAGGTCATTTACATAACGATTACACACGACCAAATAGAAACGAAGTAATACAAAACAGTCAATCACAAAGACAACAGTTACTCAATAATAATCTAATTCTAAACGTACCAGGCAACACAAAGATACACGCTGGAGATATGATTTCGTTTACGTTACCATATGCGAAACCAGTAGGACCAGATGAAAAACAAGAATTGAATCCATACCACGCAGGGCGTTATCTAGTATTACAAGTCAAACACATTATATCGCCATTGGCAAAGAAACACGAAATGGTATTAAGATGTGCGAAAGATGCTGTTAATTCTACATTACCAGTAGAAACAGATACAGACGTAGTAAAACTCAAAGATAAGAAAAACAACGATATAATTACTGTATACGAAAAGGACGAAACAGAAGTACAATCATCTCATAGTAATATAGGAGTAACAAACAATGTATTTACATAACACTCCGAGATTGCTCGCTAGAATCGCTGCTAGAGCGTGTAGGAAGAACGCTAAGGCGGTGGCTATGAGAGGATATATAACTAATCATATGAAAGATAAACTTTCACAATATAAGAGGATATAATGAAAATTAAAGAAGAAATTAAGACAATCATAGAAGACTACTCAGAAGCCAGAGATATATCAATGGAATACAATAAGTACGATGGCTTCTTTAAGGGTATAAGAGGAACAGAAACGCCATGGAACTTTGTAAAACACCCGTTTTTACTTAAAGTTAAGGGCCTTCTTGCGAGTCTTTCTATCATAAACATAAGTAATACAAGATGAGCACCACCTTGCGTACACCCTTTTTAAATGGTAACTTATGGCGCATGGTGACCTTATTAAAACGAGAGGTTTATTAATTTAAAAAAGATGAACGATCATAATTTTTTAGGACGAAATGGTTTTCTGTGGTTCACTGGCGTTGTAGAGGATAGATTAGATCCACTCAAAGTCGGCAGAGTAAAAGTAAGAGCCGTTGGGTTCCATACGTCTAATAAAGAAAAGTTGCCAACAAGCGATCTACCGTGGGCGATCTGTGTATTACCGACAACGGCGCCAGGTATATCTGGACTTGGTTCTTCTCCTAGTTTTCTTGTTGAAGGTTCGTGGGTTTGGGGTTACTTTAGAGATGGCGAAGATGCCCAAGAGCCTGTGATCCTTGGTAGTTTGCCTGGTAAACCGAGCGAGTTAAGTAATACAAGTAAAGGCTTCTATGATCCAAACGGTATCTATCCCAAATACAAAGACGAGCCTGATGTCAATAGACTTGCCGTGAATGATGAAGATAATCCACATTTGGCCTTGACATTAAGACAATCTACACGTATAACTGGTATAGCCACAGCTGACTTTAATACAATCACGGCCGCCGATGGTTCTACAATCGCCGCAAGTGATGGCGACACATTTGACCAACCGGCGATCCCATACAACGCTGAGTATCCATACAATCACGTGTATGAATCCGAATCAGGCCACATACGAGAATATGACGATACATCTGGCGCAGAAAGAATATACGAGAGCCATCGTACTGGTACGTCATATGAGATAGACAAAGATGGAAATAAGACGGAAGTAATCAAGGGCACTCATTATACATTAGTCAGCGATAGCAATAAACACTTTATACAAGGCAATTCAGATGTCACCATAGATGGCCGCCATAAGATATACATTAATAAGAACAACACACCAGATAACCATTACGATATACAAGTGGGCGCAGGTGCTTCCATTAATATACAAGTAGACAGTGGCGATGTAAATGTACACACAGTCACAGGCAAGATCAATATGAATAGTGGTGGAGACTACAATCTAAAAGTAGGTGGTAATATGAATGTAGTAGTAGAAGGAAATACAACTGAAACAATAGAAGGCACAAAGACTAGTAATACCACAGGCGCCGTTGTTCACAGAGGATCCACAATAGATTTAAACCCATAGATTTGTGTGCAATAGTAATACATCTCTAAATGCTCATATATAGATGCACCATTGTAAAACTAGGTGCCAGCCTTAATCTATAAATGTAATAACAACTTTAAGGCAATGGCGTGAAACAGGTGCCCCTTAAAACTATGGTGCTTTCCGAATAAAAGATACTATACAAATTTTTTCTCGTATATTTTTGAGTCTATAAAGATTGCCTTCAATTCCTAGATATTATACATAAGCGTGTAGAGCGATCACAGGGAACCATAGAGTCTACTTTAGAATAGATAAATAATCATACAACTACAAAGCGACACTTCATTTACACACACTGATAATACTATACAAACAAACAAAGGTATTCTATTGTCAAAATACGAAAAAACAATTAAGCGACTTAAAAGACTTGCTCCTAAAGTTCCTGATTATACTTGTCCCGACATTGACTTTATTGTGGATAAGATAGAAAAGAACGATAAGGGCTTTACAAAGTTTCGTAAGAAGTTATTGGTTAAAAAACTAGAACGATTAAGAGTTCAAAATGAATCGTTAAGAGAGAGTGGGGAATACTGGTATAAGAAACTTAAGGACTTTCTATTTGATTTGTTATAAAGCCACCGACCCAGCGACTCGAAAAATTAGCGAATTATTCTGTTGTCTTTTTCTAAATAGTTGTATGATTAAATTAACAGATAACGCCTTACTGCGATTAAGAGAATTAAGAAAAAAGAACGATAAACGTTTTGTGCGTTTAGACGTTAAAGGTGGGGGTTGTGCTGGGTTTGAATATCAATGGTCGTATGCAAATGAAGAACAAAGAAACGATGCAGTAATTGATGATGTGTTATTGGTCAGTAGAGATTATGAGTTATACCTTATGGGATTAGAATTAGATTATAGTTATGATGACTTTGAAAGTATGTTTAAGTTTAATAATCCTAAAGCGAAGTCCACGTGCGGTTGTGGGACTTCGTTTAGTGTAGGGTTATAAACTTTTTAACGAATTTGTTATATACTCGTTTGCATCACCGTTTTTCATTGATTCATAAAAGTCAGTAGTGTTATTGATATAATAATCAAATAGATCATTATATAAATTTGAGTTATAGATTAACTCATCTGTTTTCAAAAAGACATTATATTCATCTTTATTTTTTTGTAGTATTTTACTGATCATTGTAATTATCATTTATGTGTTCTGTGACTTCTTTTAACTTATAAGATAAATCACTAGAGTTTAAATCAACATTATTTTGTTCTTCAAACTTCTGTATTTTTTCTTCTACATTAGCGAGTATCGAATCAACTTCGTTTGATAAGTTCATAAATTTATTCATAGTGTCATTAGTCATATATATTTCCTTTGTTATTAAGTTTATCATTGTTTTCATATGATTAATATATCAGGTATTTTTGGTATAGTCAAGGTGAAAAATGGCGTTATATTTTTCACCAAGTATTTACTTGACTTTTTCATAAATATTAAGTACAAAGAGAGAACAAATGGCAAAATTTGAGAACGATTTAGACTTAAAAAAAGCGAGAGCGGCGGCGTTAAAAGTACAAAAGACTTTTAATGAACGAATCGCTGCGGATCCAAGTATCATTAAGATATTAAATCAATTAGAAAAAAATAAGAGTATTGAGTGTTTTATCTTTTCTAAAAGTATTGCGTTTCGTATAGGTCGAAGTAGTGTTAAAACTATACAAGGATTTGCCTCTGGTTTTAAGTCTAGTTTTTTAGGAGCAGTAATGGCAAAGAAAGTCTTTCTACCTACTAAACTTCCAGCGAGTTCTAAAAAGTATTCAAAAACAGATGTGGTGTTTTTATGTGCTGTGTATTACCTATTAAATCATTTTAAGAAAGTAAAAAGTGAAAGTGATAAAACAGAAG
>Ga0181394_1000939_pt1 | contig 12707 bp, 9 predicted proteins | sample 17SPOviralmetaG_FD_130123 | JGI IMG/M metagenome (GOLD analysis project Ga0181394, IMG submission 130123) | Marine viral communities from the oligotrophic San Pedro Time Series (SPOT) site, San Pedro Channel, CA, USA - 17 SPOT_SRF_2010-11-23 | ecosystem: Environmental > Aquatic > Marine > Strait...
AAAAGGGACGATGGCACATCTCCTTCGTGTAAAAACTTATGTAGCATGTCTGTATAATCAACTAACAGCCTGTCCTCTTTAAATAATTGAAGCCCTCTAGCAAACCTTTCTAATTCAAACCACCCTACTGCGTCTTCTACTTCATGCCACTGCTGCTCTAATGGTATATTACGCATACGAGCAAGATTTTCTATAAAGGCTAAACGGTCGTCATGAGTCATACCGAACAAATGTCCGTCGTCTGTAGTCGTTCTACCAGTAAGTCGTAAGTTTAATTTTTCATTTAAATCTTTTATATCTGTATTACTTACAACACTTTCCCTAGTTAATCCTAGTTGTCTAAAAGCTAAAGAATGTAATGTTCTAAAGAAAGGTAAATCTCTATCACTTATACTAAACTTAGCCATAGCCCTTTGTTTACCTTCGGTTACTGCTTTTTTAGTAAATGTAAAAAACCCTATGCTTTCAGGCTGTGTTCCGTTTTCTAGTTCATCTTCTATAAGTCCAAGCAACGTACTCGTTTTCCCTGTTCCTGGTGGTCCAAGAATAACTTGTGTGTGGCTTGGTAGGGTCATAGACCACTCCTGAAAGTTAAATTGATTCTTTCTCCTGCTGACTCTAAACTAGGGACAGCATGAGTAGAAGTCATTTGGTTACGACCATCAAATATCAGTACGTCTCCATGTTCTAATATGTAATGTTTTTCATCTATCACAAAGTTTTCTATTTTTGTTTCTATTTCACTAGTGTTAGTATGTTTCTTTACTTCGTTTTGATATGTTCTTTGTACGAATACTCTTGGTGCACCTAAAGATATAGAGACAACTATGTCGTCTAGTGTCGGTACTGTGTCCGAGTGGTGTGGTATACCTTTGCCATCGATACCGTAATAACCACATAGACAAAACGTGAACTGTTTATCTACTCCTAGTTCTTCCCATACCAATCTTTCCGCCTGTTGTTTTATATCATACATAGCTTTAGTCCATGGTGTTGGCTCATAAAGTTTTCCTGCGTAGTTAAAAGAAGAACTACCGAATCCTTTTGTTTTTCTTCCTTTTACCATAGAGCCATTGAACTCTCTTTCTCTAGGCTCGTCCCATTGGTTATACTCGATTCCAGGATTAGCGTTTTTAAAATGTTTTTTAATATAAACTATCATAATAAATTATCGTTAAATTCAGGCAAGTCATGAGGCTCGTCCTGTGCTTTAAACTCCTCTATAAACCAAACGTTTACACCTTTGCCTTTAATGTTAAAAAAGTATGGCTCTCCATGAAGCTGTTTTAACTTAGAAGTTAGCTTGTTTCTTTGATATTCTTTGAAATTATTTCTATGTAAATAATCCATTAAATCCATAAGCCTAAAATATGTTTTACCGTTATTAGTCCATGGCTTATGCAACAACAGTTCATCACGTTCTCTAGCGGGTCTTTCTGTACAGAAAGCTTCTAAAAGTTCCATAAAATAACCTTCTGTAGAACTTTCTTTAGGAACCTCTACTATTGTTATCGCGTCTAATAACTGCTGTATAATCTGATTCCAGACGTTTTCTTTTACCTTAGGTGGTATCTTGTTAAGAGCGTCCATACACTTACGTTGAAATCTGTTTTGATTTAACAAGTCGTCTGTTTCTAACTCTAGTCTACCGCCTTCAACATCTAAAAACCATATAGGTGGGTCGCTATCCTGTTTTGTAAGGTTACTGAATAAGGGTGTGCCACCGTTGGCACCTATACCAAACTTACGAGTTCTACATAAAGGACTATTACAATGGCTCGCTATAGGTTGGTCATTACATTTATAAAAGTAGTCTTTTCTTTGTAGCTGTTTAGCAACGGTTAATACTTCTTGTGCACCTAATGGAGGTTGCATAAACTTTATATTAACATCTTCTAATCTGCGTTCCCAATCATCAGGAAACTTCTTCCTTAGGAAAACTCCTACATTAAACAGTCCTGAGTTACGTGAGCCTTTAGGAAAACCTTGTACTACTAAGTGTTGTATACACGGAGGTGCTTGGTCTAACCAGTCCATTGTTTCATTTAAAGGACTAGCTTCTAGTTTTTCTAATTCATTGGGTGTTAGTTCTATTTCTTTAGCATAGTTTAAAAATTCTTCAGGAGTCATTGCTGCTCCTTTTTTATCATAAGCGTATCTAGTGGAGTTTTCTCCACCAAAGTAAGGCATATTTAATGTACTGCCTCTATCTCCTCTATCTAATAATAGTTTTGTTTGTTTAGGAAAAATCTCTACTTGACCATAACCGATAGCTGCTGCAATCTGTCTAAGTTTTCTTTGCAGCATGGAAGCCGATACTGGCTCGGTCAAAAAGATATAAATATGTGCTCCACCACTTTTACTACGGCAAAGGACTAATGGTAATTCTTGCTTCGCTATTTTAATTGCTAAATCTTTTAAATCTAGCTGATACTCGTCAACGTCTATGGCTCCCCAGACACACTTATTGTGTTCATCTATCGCTACAATACCTACGCTTTGATGACCAGACAAGTGGTCTTCCCATAACTTTAATAAATCACTATCTGATAGTTCTTTAGAAATAGTAATGTTTTTACCACTTGCCTTTCCATCTTCCCTAGTTTCATTGTTAGCTGTAAAAGTTCCATACGCTTGACGTAGTCCTGCATAGCGTACAGCAAACTCTTTTGCTAACGACATACAATATCTCCTTAGATAGTGTCGTTAACAATATCGTTCTGCTGTTCTTGTTTTACTGCAACATCTCCAGATTTAGCAGCACCCATAAAGTCTTTAGCCATCATAGCCACAGACATATCGGTCGCACCTTCCTGGTTGATACTATAAGCGTTCCAACTACCTTTATCATTTGACTGCGTAGTTGTGGTTAGTCTATAGGTATAAGCAAACATAGGAGCTTCTACTGATTCACCTTTTGAGTTCTGTACTCTAGCCATTCTTAACATGGTTAGCCACTTCCTAGATACTCCTAGTTGAGTAGACGTAAATGCAAGAACTGCTTGTTGAGGAGCTTTTCCCTCAGGAACTACTAGAACAAAAAACTGAGCTGTTTCTACAATTTCATTACCTTCAGGTGTGTAGTATCTTCTAGACTCAGGGTCTCTTGTATACTTAGAAAGTATAGAAATATCGTGGTTAGCGTTTACTAAACCACCGCCTTTTTCTCTAGGAATCCATTCTATATACTTTTTGTTATAAGCACATGGAACAATAGATACTCCTGCTTCTCCGTCGTAAGCTTCACCTGTAACAGTGTTGTACAAGTCTCCTGCACTAGCCCCCGCTACGTAGCTTCCGTGTTGTTTTTGTAGTTGTGGTGACATAGGTTGTAGAACTCTAATAAACGGAATCGCAAAATCATCCGTTGTAGTTTCCTCTAACCCAGTACCGCCTGATAGTAACGAATCATCAAACGTACTAACTGCTGTAGTCTTAGCTTCAGCTATTTCATTTTTATTATCTGCCATAATATTAATCCTTTTTAATAGTAGCTTTAGTACCTATATAGATACCAAATGGCTCGGTTGGTATATCGTTCCCCGTTGTAATCTGCTCTTTTACAAAAGCTTTTAATGTACTAGGGTGAACACTCTGACGTACCTCTGGTGATAAACCTCTGGACTGTAGAGCTGAAACAGTTTGGTCAACTACTTCAGTTTCTTCACGACCGAACTTTAATAGAACTTCGTTCTTTATAAGTCCTTCGTGTCCATTGGTTACTAGCCATTCATACGCTTTTTCTTGGTTTGCCTTCGATATGTGAGCATTATAAAACTCATTAATAGCAATCTTTTCGCCACTACTAAGTGTTATTTGTGTAAGCCCTGCCTGTTGCATAGCATCAGGTAGTTCTTGCTCCGAAGTCAAACGAAGTTCTTCTTTTTTAGCTTTTAAATCAGCCTCTAACTCTGATACTTCAGTAGCTAGTTTTAACTGTTTATTGGCTAAATCAGAAACTATAGTGAGTTCTCCATCGGTTACATTATTTGTCCATTCCTGAACATCATCCGTACCGACTAAGTCCTCAAAGGTTGGTTTTTCATTCATCTATTTCTCCTTTCTGGTGTAGGTCAATATCAACGGGATAGTACATACCTTCCTGCCTATCCCACTTTAATATACTATACCTACCTCGATTATAAAATGCAGCGATAGAACACGCTACTCCTATGGCGGCAGGGTCGCCTATTAGTAATAAGTAATCTCCTTCTTTGTAATCTTGTAAGAGACTTTTCATCCTACGGACTGAAGGAGACGCACTTAACATAATTTGTGTGTTAGAAGGTAATAGAACTTCAAAATCACCATACTGCCTAGCAGAGGCGATATTTCGTCCTTGAACTTCTTGTACAACATATACTGTCACTTTTTTCTCCTTTCTTATTTCTAGTTACGTTTTAAATAATATATACGAATAAAGGCAAAGTAAAGTTATTACCGATATGTCTTTTTAAAATTAAAAATTTTTTGTGAAAAAATATTTTAAGAACTACTAATATAACTAATATACTAATACTGACTATAGTAAAACACAATGTTTTAGAGGGTAAACCAATATTAGATTTAAAGATGTCAGTATTAAAAACTCAATGAATCTATTAGAGGGCATGAGAAAGTATTACGTTGTACTTTTAATTCTACTAGTTTGTAATATATAATCTCAATTAGAAATTAGAAAGGTTAATATGAAATATAAGTTTAAAACGAAGCCGTATGAACATCAACTTCTGGCGTTAAATAAATCATGGAACAAGCGTGAGTATGCTTATTTTATGGAAATGGGTACTGGTAAATCTAAAGTTCTTATAGATAATATATCTATCCTTTATGATAAAGGAGGTATCAACGGTGCTATAATCATAGCCCCTAAGGGCGTGTATAGGAACTGGTCAGAAAAAGAAATACCTGCTCATATGCCAGACCATATAGAAAAGCATATAGGTGTATGGAATCCAGCACCAACAATAAAACAAAAAAGAGAACTAACTAAATTATTTGAAGTTACGCATGATTTAAAAATATTAGTAATAAACGTAGAAGCGTTTAGTACCAAAAAAGGTGTAGCGTTTGTAGAAAAATTTATCTTAGCTCATAATGCACTAATCGCGGTTGATGAATCAACAACTATAAAAAACCCTAAAGCACAAAGAACTAAGAATTTATTAAAACTAGCCATCAATACTAAATACAGAAGAATACTTACAGGTTTCCCTGTCACCCAATCACCCCTAGATTTATATAGTCAAAGCACTTTCCTATCCCCACAACTATTAGGTTATACATCTTTTTATTCGTTTCAAAACAGATACGCTAAATTAATTAATCGTAAAATGGGAACTAGGTCTTTTAGACAAGTAGTCGGTTATCAAAATTTAGAAGAACTTACATCTAATGTAAATGAGTTCTCATACAGGGTGCTAAAGAAAGAATGTTTAGACCTTCCCGATAAAGTGTATCAGCGTAGGGAAGTAGAACTAACCCCTGAACAAAAGAAAGTCTATAAACAACTTACTGATTATGCTATAGCAGAACTGGACTCACATGAAATAGTTAGTGTAACTTCTGTTCTTACTCAAATATTGAGACTACACCAAGTAGTATGTGGTTTTGTTAGACATGATAACGGAGAAGAAGTAGAAGTAAAAAGTAATCGGTTAGACGAACTTGTAGATGTTTTACAAGAAGTACAAGGCAAAACTATTATATGGGCTAACTATCAATACGATATAAAAAGAATATTAAAGAAACTTCATGATATAGCAGGAGTAGATAGCGTAGCTACATACTACGGAGAAACACCTGACGAAGAACGACAAGAAATAATTAAAAGGTTTCAAGACCCTACTTCAGATTTACAGTATTTAATCAGTAATACTCAAACAGGTGGTTATGGTATTACCCTAACAGAAGCGAATACTGTTATTTATTATAGTAATAACTATGACCTTGAAAAACGTTTACAATCCGAAGACCGTGCACACCGTATAGGGCAAACCAACAAAGTAACTTATATCGATTTAGTTGCTAAAGGCACGGTTGATGAAAAAATTGTAAAAGCTTTACGAAATAAACTCGACCTAGCACAAGAAGTGCTAGGTGATGAAAAGTGGAAAGACTGGATAGGTTAAGACATTCTATAGTTCATAAGGTCGGACATAGCGTCTGCCTTAGAAACTTGTTGAGGCTGACTCATTTGATTCATAGCTTTTGCCATAGCTTGTTCTTGAACAGCAGGTTTTTGTAAATTTTCCATAATCATTTGTCTTAGTACATCACTATCAGACATACCACCACCGCCTTTACGATACAAAGGTCCACCCATGTTCATAAAGCCCATGTTATTTCTAACTTCTTGTGGAAGCTTAGATAAACCTTTATTATCTTCAGGAACTGGTTTTAATGCACCACCGCCTTCACGGTATAATGGTCCGCCCATTTTCTTATAATGAACTTCACCACCATGCATCATCATCTGAGGCTCTTGTTGTTCGGTACTAGCGATTAATAAAGCTTTTGCATTATCTAATACAGCAACTGCTGCACCTATATCTCCTTGTGTTCTACCTACAACGGCTTGTGCTAATGCGGCTGAATCTTGTTCTACATTCATCGCAGGTTCTTCCATAGGGGGTTCTTGACCTTGCATAGCCATTTCTCCCACCCCTGGTTCAGGCATAGGAGGTTGTCCGCCGCCCCTAGGAGGCATAGGAGGCATAGGAGGCATAGGAGGCTGTCCACCACCCATTCCACCCGCCATCATAGACGGAGGTGCCATTTGTGTTATTCCTGTTAATTTTTCATTTGGGTCCATAATTATCTCCTTGGTCGGAATCCGCTTTGGAATACCTGTGTTGTTAGTGTATCACCTTGTCCGTTCATCGGCAACATAGAAATACCTCCACCACCTTTTAATCTGCGAATATCTTCTGGGGGCGGTAATCTTAGTTCATCGTCTAGATAGACTCTTCCACCACCACCTATTCCTCCAATCGAAGGTGGTTTAGGAGGTACTTTTCTTGGTGGGTCTATTGGTTTAACAGGAGGACCTCCTATAGGACGTTCAAATCCAGGAGCTTGACCAAAATCCCTAGGACTTATTGCTTTCCTTAATGGTGTTGCTCCGCTCTCTGTTGAGTACGGTGTATAAGGATTACTGATTGGTTGACCTGTGTACGGATTTATAGGACCTGTTGGTTTGTTGTCCACGGGAGGTGGTGGAGTAATTGGGTCGTTCGGAGGGGTGATTGGTGGAAGAAACGGCGGCAATCCTCCTCCATCGTCTGGTGGAAAACCAATACCATCAAAAAATCCAGGAGGGAAATTTATAGGAGGAAACATTCCTTGTCCTGGACCAAAAATACCTTCATATGGATTACCTCCTCCAGGAATATCTGTTGGAGGAGTCATAGGAGGTAAGTCTCCAGGAACCCCAGGAATAGGAAAATCAAAATCTTCAAACAATCCAGGCAAATCACCGATAATATCATTATAGATACTTTCTCTTAACTCATCTTCGTTGAACGCAGGTGGTTGTGGAGGTTGTGGAGGTTGAGGAATATTACCCATAATATCTTCAAATAAATTATCTCTAAATGCGTCTTCATCAAACACAGGAGGAGGTTTTGGAATATTAATACTTCCTGTTATATCATCAAATAGTTGGTCTCTGAATAAATCTTGGTCGAAATCAAAACTAGGTATGTCTTCTATTCTGGCAAATCCTGATAAATCTGGTTGCTCAAACTCAGGAATATCTACACCCTCTCTGGCTATAGAAAGAAAATCATCTCTGTAATCATCTATATTAAATGAAGGTAAGTCTCCAGCAGTTAAGAACTGACTCGTATCTATTGAAGGAATATCTCCAGCAGTTAAGAACTGACTCGTATCTATTGAGGGAATGTCCTCTAGCCTAGCGTAGCCACTAAGGTCGGGTGCACCAGGAATATTAATACCTCCGATACCTTGGTTTAAGTCTTCGAGAGTAGCGAATCCAGATAAGTCTGGCATATTAAAACTAGGTGTTGGTGTATTTTCTAAAGCACCTACTCTATCCAACAGTCCCGCTAACCCTTGTTCAAATTCATTAGCTTGGGTGTTTTTAAAATCTGCAACATCAGCTTCGTATTGGTCACTGGCATTGTTTATAGAATCGTTTGCGTCTTTTCTTAAATTAATAGATTCTAGTGCTTGTGTAAAAGGGTCATTTATTAAACCTTGTCTCATCAATGATTCTCTGCCTGTCATTCTTGTAGCCATTAGTTAGTTCCTCCTGTAATGACTGTAGCTCGTTCCTGTGCTTCATTTATAAAATTTATATTTTCAGGAGTTTTTTGTGCTTTATCTACTGTATCATAATATTTCATTTCGTTACCTAAATCTTCACCATACACAAAACCATAACTGCTTAAAAACCTTATAAAATTTTGTGTTGATTGTTGTCCTCTAGCAAAACTTGCTGTTCTTTCAAATAATTCTGGGTCTAACAACATACGCCCAATAAATTTACGCGACCTGTTCGCTTGGCTATTAGAAAGAGCTGTTATTCTTCTACCTGTTTGTGTCAATGGAGCAATAAGTAATCTTTGTAACATTCTAATACCTTCGATGTTAGCACCTGCTCCGTATTCACCTCTAGTTAAATCTCTTACAACACCCTCACTAGGCACAGTTCCCATTTCTCTTTGTACCATTTCATTTATAACTTTTAAATTAGCTACGTAATCTTTGCCTTCTTTACCTAATAATGGCTGTATAAAGTTATCAAAAGTAAGTGTTGGACCTGTAACATCTTCTGGACCAAAACCTTTATATAATAAATCATTCAGTTTTTGAGGGCTTATGACAAAACCTCCTCCTGGTCTGGGCTCCATCATTTCTTGCATCAAGTATCTTTTTGTTACTTGTGAAACTTGGTCTTGTAATAAAGGGTTTTGTTTTACAATATTATTTATATATTGAATATCATCTAATAGTATTCCAGACTGTCTTTGTGTTTTACCCGTAGCTAAAATAGACTCAACAATATTAGCTACCCTTCTATCAGGGTCTGCTGAAGATAAACCAACACGAGCCTCTATTTGTAATATGTTTTGTTCTAGTTTTTGTAAAGGCTCTATAACCGCTTTATTAAATTGTTTAGGATTAGTCATAAACCTAGCACTAAAGTCATCTCCGAATACAGACTGTAGTGTTCCTTCATTATCTTTAACAAATTTTCTGTAGTCTTTAGCTATTTGAAAAGGTGTTCTATCTGGATTAGATAGTATTTCTCTTTGTATATACTCAGCCATGCCGTCCTGTATTTGTCTAACTTCATCAGAGCCGTCTCTTTTTAATAAAGTCATTAAATCAGTAACAACAGTATTTTGTTTACTACCTTTAGCTACAGTGTTAAATAAATAATCTGCTACTTTTTCAGGTCTTTGTTCTAATATAGAACGGACTGCTTGTGAATTAGCCAGTTGTATCGCTTCTTTTTGCTGTGACCAAGCTAATCTTAAATCATCTCCGTAGTTATTTTGCGTCATCCAGTTTTCTAATTCAACTTTTCGTGTAAGAGGAATACCTGCTTCGGCTGAAGCACCTTCTCGTAGCAACTGATTCATTTGTTCTTCTAGACCACGTTCTAATTGTCTAGCTTGTTGCGAAGCTTTTACATTGTTAGTCGTACTAGCGAATTCGTTTAACGATACTCTGGCGTCATTAAGTTCTCTTAACGTAAAATTAGGAGATTCAAATTTACCTTTTTGACCAATACCTCTTAATCTATTAAGAGTGTTTTTAGTTCCAGCAGGTATTTGTTCATATAATAATTTTACAGACTCATCAGATTCAGCTGAACGAAACAGCTTATTAGCTTCACCTTTTCGTAAATTCATCCATTCATTAGCAGGTTTTCTTGTAAAGCCCGCACCTGTAGTTAAGTTAGCATAACGAGGATTTTCTAAAGCAGCATTCCATGCTTGATTATATGGATTTATATAGTCTTTTTTAATTTCCAATAATCTAGTTTGTTGTCTTTCGAATAAAGGACCTGTAGAAGCATTAGGGTCGTCAACTTGTTTTAGTAAAGACTGTCCTGCAACAGCAGCATCATCAGCACCACCCACTTGTAGTCTCACTTGGTCAATCATATCGTAGGCTTGGTCGTTGAAAGCATCTATATCTTTTTGAGCTAGTTCTCTTATACCAGCACCTACCGTTGCACCTGTTGCCCCACCTGTTGTTGAAGGTCCAATTTTTTCGTTTAGTGTTTGTATAAAACGGTCAATAACTTCTTGGTTGCCTATTTTTACTTGTTGATATAGTTCTCTAAGGTCAGGGTCATCAGCATATTTTAAGAATAATGTTTCTAAATCAGCAGCACCTTGTGTACCAGCAGCTGAAGCGATTGTAGGATTATAATTTTTAAGTTCTACATCAAAACGTTTTGCTAAATCGTTTATTTGTTCGTTAATTACTTTTACTGATGTTGCGTCACCGTAAAGTATTCCAGAAGCTAATGTTCCGTCTCCTCGTTCTTGTGCTCTAGCTTCTTGCATAGCGTCATCTATCTTTTCATAGAAACTAGGAGGTACGTCTTTACCTGTAATCATTTTCCAAACTTTAGGTATCGTTTGTGCTGCTCCACTTATAAGAGCAGTACCTCCAAAAGCAAAAGCACCAATCATTCCAGACTCTTTTAATATTTCATCGAAATCTCTATCGTGAGCGTCCATTGCTAATCCAGCAGTTAAACGTAAAAAGTCTCCACCTGCTGCACCTGCTGCTGATAAACCAGATAAACCTAAAACTTTACCAACCTTACCACCTACTTTATCACTTAAACCAAAAGGACTAGTAAACTTTTTAGAACCATATACTGTTAAGGCTATATCTCCCGCTATTGCAGGAAACTCTTGTACTAAAAAGTTATAGGTATCTTCTGCAGTGACGTATGGTGTATTTAATAATTGAAAATCATCGGAACCTTCGGGTTTAAACGCTAAACCTAATGAAGGGTCGCTAGGGTTTATATATCTATAATCGCCGACTAAACCATATTGGTCGCCTAGTTTTTTAAAATCCTCTACTGTTGTTTTTCTAGGTGCAAAAGCTAACTTGCTTCTAAAACCAACACCGTCTTTAAATGTTTGAAACTGTAATTCATTCGCAGGGTCAAAACCAAGAGCCGCTATCTTTTTTGCTTTTTCTATTCCTAATGGAGCAATAGGCTCTAACGGTTCATAAGTATCAGGAAAATTACCACGAACTTTTATCATGTTTCTTCTTTCTTGACCTTCGGGACTGTTAAACTCATCTAGTTGTTTCATATACTCAGGATGACGCTCGTACATATCATATTCGATAGGTGCTCTATTATACGGAGCAACTCTATTTTGCCAGTCGATAGAGTTTTCTATCTTGCTCATGTCTTCTGATGAATAAATACCCGTAGCTTTCGATTTAAGTTCAGGACTATACATAATTGCTGCTAGTTCTAGTTCTTTAGGGGATAACAACTGACCGTAGGTAACGTTAGGGTTATCTCTTAGTGGTTGTTTTGATAAATCAAGAGCATAATCTTGTTGCATCTTTTTAAATTCATCAAGTTGTTGTTGCGTAATAGCCATTAATATAGGTTTTCTATTTCTTTTAATGTTTTATCTAAATCTATAGACGGGTTTACAGGCGACGTTGAGTTAGCTGAACTTTTTGTTTTTCTATCGTAAAACGTTGCATCATGTTTTTGCCACTGGTCTACTGCTCCTACGCCTTTATATCTTTCGTAAAAAGGCTTGTAAGTATAAGCACCGTAGTTTAACCATTGAGGCGTGTCTTTTCCTTCAGGGTCTTTACCTATTAGTGGATTATAATACATAGTAACAATAGACTGGAATGTTTCGTCATTCATATTGTAACGTTGTAGACCGCCTGTAGGAATGGCTACTTGAACTTCAGAATCAACACCACCAACTAGTTGGTCAACAAAACGTATTAAATTATCTTTTAATATTTTAGGGTCTTGTGTTGAGCCAAAACCAACTATTTGTAAATGGTAAGCTAAATCTTTATCAGAAAGTGTTCTACCTGTTTGACCGTTTGCGGCTGCTGCCATATAAGCTAATTGTAAAAAGTTTGCTCTAGTTGCTACATTACTATAAGCAGCTTCACCCATAAGTTGTCTTAAATTGGACCCTGTTGCGTTTTCAAAGTTAGCTGTTGCTAATTCTATTTGTTCTTCGTCACCTGATTTAAGAGCTATGTATAATTCTCTAGCGTTATTACCAGAACCTCTTAAAGTACCGCCTGTTTCATCAGCACTAAAATATGATAAAGGGTCACGATTACCATTTAATGAAGCTATTTGGTCAAAGTTAGCTATAGCACTATTACCCATATTCATCAAAGAAGAAACAACAGTCGTTGGTGCTTTACTAGGGTCTTTAATACCTTCGTCTAACATCTCTATTGTTTTATTAGCAACGTTTAACGTACCCATAACTGCTTGGTCTCTTGCAGTTAGTTCTGCATTAGTTTTCATAAGTTCGGTATACTGAGGGTCTTTATAAATATCGACTCCTGTTGAACCACTAGTAGCTAATTTAGCAGGGTCTATCCAGTTTTCACCAGCAACAATAAATCCATACTCATTAGCTTCTTTATTTTTAGGGTCTTTTATATAGGTTTGCCCTGTTTCTTTATCGAAATATCCTGGACGT
>Ga0181394_1000942_pt1 | contig 12659 bp, 3 predicted proteins | sample 17SPOviralmetaG_FD_130123 | JGI IMG/M metagenome (GOLD analysis project Ga0181394, IMG submission 130123) | Marine viral communities from the oligotrophic San Pedro Time Series (SPOT) site, San Pedro Channel, CA, USA - 17 SPOT_SRF_2010-11-23 | ecosystem: Environmental > Aquatic > Marine > Strait...
AAGTATATGTATACAGTTGCCGTCGCTGATGCAGAAAAATTCCTAACAACATCTTATATGCCTGTTAAAACTATTAATTTAAGTTCATTTGCTAATGATGCTGCTGCAGAGTCTGCTTTAAGTGAAGGTGATTACGCGCAATACCTAAACCAAAAGGCAAGTAGAGATTCTACGACTGCAGCAGGTATTGAAAGAATTGTTGTAACTGCTGGTGGTACAGGATATACTGAAGCTCCTGATGTATTTATCACAGGAGCTGGTAATGGAGCAGATGCAACTGCTGTTGTTTCAGGCGGAGCTGTTACTGCTGTTAATGTTACGGCAAAAGGAACTGATTATTCTACAGCTCACATCGTAATTTCTGGTGGCGGTTCTGGAGCAACAGGTGCTAGCGCAAGAGCTGTTCTTGCTCCGGAAAATGGCCATGGTACAGATCCTATTAAAGAGCTTGGTGGATTCTTTTCAGCTGTAAATACTTTGCTTGATGGAACAGGTGGTGGTGATTTGACTACTGGTAATGACTTTAGACAAATTACTCTATTTAAAAATCCATTTAATTTTGGAACGTCAACTGTATCAACTGAACCAACGCTTAAAGCTACTCCAGCGTTAAGCTTTCAATCTACAACATCAGCCTTCCAAGTGGATGAACTTATAACTCAAGGAAGTGGCGCGACTTTAGCCCAAGCATTTGTTGTTGAAGTAGATTCAGATACAGGTTATGTTTACTATGCTCAAAACTCTAAAACTGGATATGGAAACTTTGTAACAGGCTCAACTGTTACTGGTGCAACATCGAATGCTCAGGGAACGCCTAAAGCTAATAATAATGATTTTAGAATTGACCCTGAAGTTGATGTCCATAGTGGTGATATCGTATTCCTAGAAAATAGAAATCCTATTGATAGAACAGCTTCACAGATCGAAGACATTAAAATTATTATCGAATTCTAATATAAATATTAGTTTAAAAGAGAGAACTTATGACTACAACATCAATAAAAACTTATCCAATATCGCCATATTATGACGATTATAATGAGGCTAAAAATTACCATAGGATTCTTTTTAGACCTGGTTATTCAGTACAAGCTAGAGAACTTACTCAAATGCAATCTGCTTTACAAGCGCAGATTGATAGGCATGGTCAATATGCGTTTAAAGACGGATCAAGAGTTGTTAATGGCGAAGTATCTCTTAATGTAGAATTTGATTACCTCAAGGTTGAATCAAGTTTTAGTCATAGTGGAACAACATACAATAGTAATAATTTATCAGCATTTGAAGGTACTATAATTACTGGTACAGCTAGCTCAGGTAATCAGGTTACTGCATTGGTATTAAAAGCGGTCCCAGCAGAAAATAATGATCCTGATACTTTATACATTAAATACCAAAAGTCAGGAGACACCAGTGGAACCCAAGTTTCTGATGTAGAAAAATTTGCTCCTGGTGAAGTTTTTGTTTCTAATGCTGATCCAGTAAAATATGGAATGATTGGTGGTGGCAATAATGTTGATGGTTCTAGCCAAGCATCAGCAATTTCTAATCCTGTAGGAAAGGGTTCTTCTGTTTCTATATCAGAAGGCGTATATTTTATATCAGGTTGTTTTACATATGTTCCATCATCAACTCTTATTTTAGACAAATATACTAATAATCCTTCAAATATTATTGGCTTACAAGTAACAGAGTCAATTGTAACATCGGGTACTGATGCTACTCTCGTAGATAATGCTCAAGGCGTTCCTAATACTTCTGCACCCGGTGCTAATAGATACCAAATATCTACAACTCTAATTAAAGAGCCAATTGATATTGATCAAAGAACTATTGACAAATATATTACGCTTTTAACTGTAGATGATGGAATTGTCCAGGTAGATAAAACAGATAAAACTTCAGATACTGGACTTACTTTAAGACTAGCTCAAAGAACCCATGATGAATCTGGCGACTATATTACAAAGCCATTTGAATTAGAAATTCTTGAGCATTTAAACGATGGTACTAATTTTGGTAAGTATGCTGCAGACGGTGGTGGCGATGCAAATAAAATCGCTATTGGTGTTGAACCTTCTACTGCTTATGTTCAAGGTTATAGGAATGAAAAGGTAGCTACGACTTATATTGAAATTGATAAACCAAGAGGCGCTGATGCTACTGGATTTGAAAACGAAACTAATACTCAAATCAATATTGGTAACTATATTAAGCTTGATCCAACTACAGTTCAAGGAACTCCAGATCTAGAACAATTTACTCCAATTACTTTAAAAGACGCGGGAGACACTGTTGGTACTGCAAGAGCTAGAGGAATGGAAGCTTTTAGTGATCATATTAGATTATATCTATTTGATATTACTATTACTCATGCCTCAAAAACATTTAATGATGTTGATAATGTGGCTCAATCTTCTCGTAGTTTCGTTGGAGATTTTGCAACACTTAATGGTGTATCAACAGACGGTCAAAGATTTGATGTTGGCACCAACACTGCTATCTTCAAATTACCAAAGGCTGCTGTAAAGACCTTAGCAGATCCTACAAGAGATACTACTTATTCTATTAAAAGATTATTTAATCCTACTGTAACTTCAGGATCTTTAACTATTACAACAACTGTTGGATTGTTTGAAGATGTTAATGATATTATCGTGGCTCCACGAGGTGGCATCGCTGTAAAAACTACTATTCTTGGAAATAAAATTAGTGGTGGTAATGGTCAAACATCGGTACAATACGATTGTTCAGGTTCTGGTTTAAATATTAATGATGGCGTTGTTTGTGATGTAGTTGCTACAATTAAAAAGACTATTGCGCCAAAGACAAAGACACCTACAACAGAAACAAAAAATATTGCTGTAACTGATGGAAATCAGCTGAATTATAGCTTAGGTAAAGCTGATGTATATGAACTTATTTCGCTTACTGATGCTGGCGGTGTTGATCAATTACCTAACTTTACTCTTGACAATGGCCAAAGAGATAATTTTTATGATGAAGCTAAGCTTATAAAAAATAGTGGTACTGCCCCGCTACCCGCTGGATTTTTAGTAGCAGTATTTAAGTATTATTCTCATGGAGCTGGAGATTATTTCTGCGTAGATTCATATCCAACAGATGACTATGGAGATATTGAAACTTTTTCTGGAAATGGCGGCGATTTTGAATTAAGAGATTGTATCGATTTTAGAGCAAGGAAATCAGATGATGTGTCGAATTCTAATAATTTTACTGGAACTGGTGCAAGTTTATGTGGCGCTCCTAAAGTTGGACATGCATTAACAGCTGATGTTAATTACTATCTTCCAAGAATTGATAAACTTATTATTAAGAGAGATGGAGAGTTTGAAATTATTAAAGGTGTTCCATCACCTTACCCTCAACCACCTGAAGATAAAGAAGATGGTTTAACTCTTTACTCACTTAAATTAAAACCTTATGTTTTTGATTTAGCTGATATTATTCCGGAAATGAAGGATAATAAACGATATACAATGAGAGATATCGGTAAGCTTGATAAAAGAATTAAGAATTTAGAATACTATACTTCTTTGTCTTTACTAGAACAATCTGCTGCTGATGTTCACATGGTTGACGGCTCAGGATTAAGTAGATTTAAAAATGGTATGATTGTAGATTCATTTAAAGATCAGTCAATTGCAAATATGGCTCACCCAGAATGTAGTGAGTCAGTAGATAAAGAAAATGGAATCTTAAGACCAGAGTGTCCAGCTAAAAACGTTAATTTAATTACATCACAAAGCATTTCAGGTACAGCACAAAAAACTGGGTCTGTTTGGACAATGCCATTTACTCAAGTTGTTCACACAAAACAGCCATACGCTTCTGTGGCAATCAATGTTAATCCATATAATGTATTTACATGGAATGGTAGAGTTCAACTTTCGCCAGAATCAGATGAGTGGAAAGAAAATGATGTCAGACCAGATATTATTATTAACGATGATGGTCAATATAATCAATTTGTTGAAAGAGCTAAAGAACAAGGTATACTTGGTACTGTTTGGAATGAGTGGGAAACTAACTGGACAGGGCGACAAGTAGAAACTGAAGTATCCTCTAGAAGAACTACCCGTTCAGAAAGAAGAGCTTGGTGGAGACAAAATAGATTTGGTAGAGGTTGGAGACGTGGTAGAAGAAGACGTGGAAGAATTAGAAGAGATACCATAACAACTACTACGCTTTCTCATAACCAATCAAGAACTGGTTTAAGAACTGATGTTAGCTTCGATACAGTAACGAGAGATAGCGGAAATAGAGTTGTTGAAGTTAATTTTGTTCCATTTATGAGATCAAGAAAAATATTCTTTAAAGCTACTCGAATGAAGCCTAACACTAAAGTGTATGCATTCTTTAATGATGTTAATGTTACAGCTTTCTGTAGAGAAGAAGCTTATCAAGAATGGTCTGAAACAAATTCAGTAGTAAACTATGCTGGAGAGGCTTCACACCCTGGAACAAATAGTGGTTCTTTGTCTACTGATAATAAGGGTGAAATCACAGGTACTTTTATTATTCCTAGAAATGATTCTATGAAATTTAAAACTGGAACGAAAGAGTTTAGGCTATCTGATTCAGAAACAAATAATAAGCAGGCCGAAGGAACTGGAGCTGAAACAATGTTCCATGCTCAAGGTCTTATTGAATCAACTCAAAGAACAATTACTAATACTAAAGTTCCAAGATTAGAAACAACTCGATTAAATCAAAATAGAGTTATTAGTGAAACGTTTAGACAAACAACTACAACTTGGCATGATCCATTGGCGCAAACTATTTTGATTGAAAAACAAGGTGGTATGTTTGCAACATCAATTGATCTATTCTTTAAAACTAAGTATCAAGTTAAAACAACTACTGCTGGTAATGATGTTCAAATTCCAGTATGCGTTAGTATTGTTACAACAGAGAATGGTATACCAACACAAACAACAGTTCCTGGAAGTGAAGTTGATATGTATCCAGGAGATGTTAATGTATCTGAAAACGCATCAGCTCATACTAGATTTAATTTCGAAACTCCTGTATATTTACAACAGGATAAAGAATATGCAATCGTTATTCAAGCAGATTGTGATGAATATGAAGCTTGGGTTGCTGAAATGGGTGGGTTTGATGTAACTAATACTAACCATAGAATTAATAAACAACCACATGGTGGGTCATTCTTTACTTCTCAAAATGCTTCAACTTTGACTCCAGATCAAAGTAAAGATCTTAAGTTTACTTTAAATAGAGCAAGATTTAGTGGAAGCAGTAAAGAAGTAACATTTGTAAACGATGTTATTCCAGTCAAAAAACTACAAGCTGATGCATTATCAACTACGCAAAATTCTGGAGTAATTACAGTTATACATCCTAATCATGGTATGCATGGTATTGGATCTAGCGTTGTTATTGCCGGTGCTGCTGCTATGAATGGTATATCAGCATCAAATATTAATGGAACACATACAATTAGTAATATAAAGCATGATTCATATACAATCACAGCTAAAAACTCTGATGTATCTACTAATTCTGCTTCAGGCGTAGGTGCTGGCGGTGGTAATGCTATTACTGCCACAGAAAATGTTCACTATGATGTTATGCAATTAATTGCAGCTCAGACTATTCTACCTGAAACTGATATTAGATATTACTTAACAGCAACATCTCAAAAATCAATTGATGGTTCTGAAACTCCTTATGGAACATTAGATGAAATTGAGATATTACCTAATATGAACGAGTTTTTCCCAACGCCATGTCTTATTGCTTCTACAGCAAATGAAACTGGTGGAGCTAAAACATTCAAATTAAGAGTTGAACTAACGACTGAAAAAGATCATCTCACTCCAGTGATAGATGCTAATAGACTTTCAGTAATTACTGTTCAAAATAAAGTTGGTGATAATGGCGATGTTGCTGAAACAAATGCTTATGGTGGTTCTGAATTGTGTAAATATATAACTAAGAAGATTGATTTAGCTGAAGAAGCAGATGTAATTGATCTTTATATGTCAGCAAATAGACCATCTGGTACTAATATAGATTTATATTATAAAACAATGCCAGCTGGTACTGACGACGATTTTGATCAACTAGATTGGATATATGCGTTACCTGCTGAAGATATACCGACTGATGATAGTGGAGATATTTATAAAGAGGTTAAATATTCTCTTGATCCAACTGGTAGCTTTGGTTCAATGGCATTTAAGATTATTTTAAGATCTCAAAATTCATCAACGCCACCAACTATAAAAGACTTTAGAGCAATTGCTGCTACATAATGAGGAATTAAATGGCTAATAAAAAAGTTAAAGATAAACCTGGCTTAATTAGAGATACTGCTACGAAAGCTATTATAAATACTAATAACGATGCTTATGCTGCAAGAAGAATGCAGATAAAAGCGGTAAAAGAAAAACAGGCTCTTGATGAGAAACAATCTAAGGATATAGATAATCTAAAGAGCGATGTTGCTGAAATCAAGAAAATGTTACAGAAACTAACTGGTGGAAAATAATGGCTAATAAAGAAACTAGAATTTATAAAACAGATACATTAGAGAAGCTTAGACAAAAGTCTAACGAAATCTCTTTACACTTAGGTGATAATGAGCAACTCAATGCTTTAATGGCTGATAAAACTTATGTGTATTCAGCATCTGCAGGACAAACTATTTTTAGTGGAGCTGATACTTCAAGCCCACAAAAAACTGCTCGATTCGAAGTAAGTCCAGCGCACACTATTGATAATACTTCTGGTTATATTATTTTAGAGGAAGTATCTTCTATTGATTCTAGCTATGTTCAAGATGCTATAATTTACCAAGGGTCTAATTCTAGTAAAACATGGCAGGCATATATTGTATCAGCAACCACAGATAAAATTCTTGTAAGAGATTCTTCAGGAACCTTTGATTCAACTGTAGCTCTAAATGTTGGCGCAACATCGCCAGATACTATTGCTGCTTCAAAAATTAAAAGAATTGTAATTGAATCATACCCTGTTGGTATAGTAAGAGTTTATAGAAATGGAACTGAGTTAGAGCAAGGATTAACAGCAAATAGCTTCCACACTCTTAATATTAAAGCAACTATTAGCCAAACTGGTAATCCAACCTTAACTAATTTTACTGAAGGCGTTACAATTTATCAAGGGTCTAGTGAGACTTCACAAGCTGATGTAGAAGAAAATGCTACTTGGTACGGTGTTTTACATTCTGTTTCTGATGGTGTTATAAGAGTTAAATCATATAATGGCAATTTCACAGCTTCTGGGTCTGGGTCAACAATTAAAGCTTTAGGAAGTTCTGATACTATTATATCCTCGCAACACGGCGATTTGATTCCTGTTAGTGATACTTATGGATCATTTATACAACTAACAACTCCACCATCTAATAATGACACAATAAAAATCTTTTCTTTAGATTTAGTTGCAGCAATTAACGAATTACAAGACGACATTGGTACTGTTGAAAGTTTAACAACAGCAGCTAATGATTTGGTTCTTGCTATCAATGAACATGATGCAGAACTTGGAACAATCACTGCAGGAGCAATGGGAACCACAGCTTCAACAGTGAGTACTGCTATCAGAGAACACGAAGATCAAATTGGTAACGTTAATATTACCAGTATTGATTCAAATACTGATACCATTACTGGCGCACTCGTACAATTACATGATGAAGTGGGTGATGTTACTTCTAATAACTTAGGAACATCTGCTTCAAACTTAACGGCCGCTGTTAGAGAGCATGAGGATCAAATTGGTAATCATACAGCTTTCCATAGTATCTCATCAGCTGATAATACTATTTCAAAAGCCCTTGATCAACTTCATATAGAAGTTGGTGATCTTGCTCTTCACACATCAGCCACTGATCTTACCGAAGCTGTTAATGAATTAGAAGAAGATTTGTTTAATGGCGAAGGCGCAACAAAAAGAACTAGATCTGATCTTTTAACCACAGACAAAACTTCAATCTTAGACGCTATTAATGAAATTCATAAGGAACTTTTTGTTAATGGTACTGGAGTATCATTTGCTGGATTGTCTGCTGATTATTTTAAAGAAGCTATCGAAGAACTAAGAACCGAACTTGGTAATCACGCCACATTAGATACTAATGTTACCACAGATGCTGTGTCAGCAATTAATGAATTAGAAAATGTTATAAGAGATGATAATACTGCAAGAACAAATTATGATCTTAATACAAATAGTCATAACCTTATTGCTGCAATTAATGAGTTTGAAGGATTCTTAAAATCAGATACATCTGCTAGAACAAACTATGGACTTAATACTGCAGCGCATAATGTTAAAGGCGCTATTAATGAACACGAAAGCCAAATTGGTAATATGACATTTGGTGCTCTTGGTCCTGTAGATACTGCTAATTCAACAACATTAACAGGAGCAGTAAATGTTCTAGATGCTGAAATTGGAGATACTGATTACTGAGCACAAGGTTCAGATATTACTACAGCAATAAAAAATATCTATGATGATATTAATACAAGTGGATCTTTAACATCACTTCACACAACTAATACAAATATTGTTGACGCTATTAATGAGATCGAAGCAGACTTATTTAATTCAGGTAATGCTGGATCTGGTGGAAATAGAAGAGAAATGTCTGATCTTAAAACAGCAGACAAAACTTCGATCCTAGACGCTATTAATGAAATATATGATGATATTCATACAGCCGGTTCTGTCACTCTTAACACACAAGCTAATTACTTAGTTGGCGCCATTAATGAAATTGAAGGAGTCTTCGACGCTTCAACTCATGAAATTAGTGCTGGTGATAATTCATTTGATATAACTTCAGGAACATTTACAATTAATTCCTCATCTAATATTAATTTAGATACGGGCAATAATCATATTGTATTGAAAGATGATGGTAATGAATTTGGTAGACTTACACATGATTCTGCTCAATTATCTCTTAGATCTGGAGCTAATCAAGAGTTTTTCATAGCAAATAATACCAATGGAACATTTAAGAATAATCTTACAGTTGAAAATAATTTAGAAGTTGATGGTACAGCAGGAATTGATGGTAGTCTTAGAGTTGGCAATAATAAATTTAATGTTAATGCAGCAAATGGTAATACACAAATTGATGGTACATTAGAGGTTGATGGCTATACAGGTATTGATGGTGATCTAAGAGTTGGTTCTAATAAATTTAATGTAACAGCAGCAAATGGTAATACTCAAATTGATGGAACGCTTAATGTCCAATCAGCAGTAGATTTTGATACAACATTAAACGTAGACGGAGCAACTGATTTAAATTCAACTCTTACAGTTGATGGAGTTACTGAACTTAATTCAACTTTAGGCGTTGATGGTAACTTTAGAATTGGTGGTACACAATATTCAGATGCTAAATTTAAAGTTGCTGCATCAACAGGAGCGACTACGATTGCTCAAAACTTAGGCGTTGATGGTAACTTAAGAATTGGCAATAATAAGTTTAATGTCACTGCATCAAATGGTAATACACAGATCGATGGAACTCTTTCTGTTGACGGTACAGCCGGTGTTGATGGTAACTTTAGAATTGGTGCAGGTGGCGCTGATAAGTTTAAAGTTACGGCAGCTAGTGGTAACTTCTTTACTCTAGGAACTGCTAGAGTTGATGGTCATACTGATTTAAATAGTACTGTTACTATTGATGGGATAACAAGTATATTAAATAGTACTGCGTCAAGTTCAACATCTACTGGAGCATTGGTTGTTACTGGTGGCGTTGGTATTGGAAAAGACTTATATGTTGCCGGTGATCTTTACGTCGAAGGCGATACTGTTGAACTTAATACTGAAACACTAACAGTCGAAGACACATTGGTCTTGGCTGGAAACGGTTTAACATCTGAACCTTCAACTGGTGGTTTTGGTCTTGAGGTTGGTCCTATTACTAGTCCATCAGGCGTTGCAAGTAATGTAACAGGTGCTCACTCAATCGTTTATAACTATGGCCATGATAATGGTGATGGTACTTATGGTCGATGGGAAGCTGATGGATCTTTAATTCTTTCTACAGCAACACTTAATCCTCCTTCTATTGAAACAAGTGACTATGGTCCTGCACAAGATCTTTCTTTTGATGCTGGCGCTGGTTTATCAGAAACAGTAACAGAAGATTCTAATGGTAACTTTGTTGTTGAATATGTAAACATTGATAAGGGTTCGTCACAAGATATATTTAAAAATATTTTAGTTGGTGCAGTAACTATTGATGCTGATGGTAATGACGATACTCTTACATTTACCGATGACGATGTTGTAAATATTTCTGCTAATTCAGGAACTCAAACGCTTAGCTTAACTCATAAAAACGTACTTACTGACAATTCAGGCACAGCTGGCAACTTTGGTCCAAGTACACAAGATGGTAAGTATATTAAATCGCTTACCCTTACTGCCGAAGGTCACGTTAGCGCGATTACAACTGGTGACTTTGATACTAGATATCAAGCAACTAATCCATACTGGGTATTGCAAAGTGGTGGAACTGAAGTTGATCAAGTAGGTAATACAGATACAGTTAACTTTGTTGGTGGTGACCATATTACAATTACTGATTCAAAGGTTGGCGAAACATCGACAATTACAATCGCTCACGAAGCTGTTGCAGAACCAGTAGATCTTGTTCAAAATAATGGTGGTAATACGTTTATTCAAGATTTATCTTTAACGTTTGACGACTTTGGTCACGTTACTGGAGCTACAGCATCTACAGGATCTGTTACTATTGGTAATGGTACTCTAACTGTAGCAGGTGGATCAGGTATGACTGGTAGTGGTACATTTACCGCTAACCAATCTGGAAATAATACTATCACTTTAGTTAATAATGATAAAGGTTCTTCACAAAACATATTTAAAACTGTACAAACACAAAGATCAAATACTAATGTAGTAGCGAGCGCGGTTGCCGATAATAACAATGATACATTAATATTAAGAGAAAACGGTGGTATTCAATTTAGTTCTCCTGCAGACGATGTTATTGCTATTAAAAACAGTGATAAAGGTTCTACACAATTTATATTTAAAAATGTATCAGGCGACTCAGGAACAGCAGTTGCTGATAACAACGATGATACATTAACTATTGCTGGTGGTACAAATATATCAACATCTGTAAGTGGCGATACTCTTACTATCAATAATACTTATGCGCACCCCACATATGACGGTGATTATATTGATATTGACACTGGAGCACTAACCGGTGCATGGGTCATTTCAGATTTAGACTTTAATATTACAACAGATACACTAGGTCATGTCACTGATGCTAATGGTACATTCGCTAAAAGGCAATTAACCCTTTCTAATCTTGGATATGATGGCTGGGATCTTTTTGTTGAAGGTGTTAAAAAAGCAGATATTAATGTTAATAGTGTTGTTAACTTTAAAGATGACGCATTCTTAACTGTAGGATATAATGGTACAAATAATAGTATTACATACAGTCACCCAACATCTGGTGTTACTGCTGGTGACTATGGACAATCAGGCACAGAAGATGGTAAGTATATTAAATCAGTAACAGTTGATTCTAGAGGACATATTACTGCTATTACCGCTGATGACTTCACTGACAGATACGATAACTATGACCATTGGCATTTAACAGCTGATTCTGGTGGCACTGCGCAAATTGATACAAATGAAACTGTAGATATTGCTGGTGGTAATAAAATTAATACAGTAAGATCTGGAAATACTGTTACTGTTAATCTTGATAGCAATCATGGATTCCTCAGTTCACAAAGAACGGCAACGTTTGAAGCTATAAACTCAGGAGCTGATGGTAATGATGTAATCCTTAGACTTGATGATGGTACAGAGGATGATGTAAGAATTACCGATTCTGGTACAGTTACTGTTTCATATACAAATGCTGGTCAATTTAATATCCATGGCGACGACACTAATACTGACGTTAATGTTAATAAGGCAAACTTAGAAGCAAGATTAGCTCAAGTTGATGGAACAGTCTATATAGGTAATACAAGCGCAACAAATAATATCGTTGTTAGAGGTAACTTTGAAGTACAAGGTACACAAACAACAGTTAACCAAGAAACATTAAAGATTTCTGATAACAAAATTATTCTTAATAGCGATCAGCCAAACTCAGCTCCAACTCAAGATTCATTTGTTGAAGTTGAGAGAGGTTCATATGTAAATGCTTATATTAAGTGGAATGAATCTGATAATAGATGGCAATACGCCGAAGGTGATACAACACTAACAACTAGAAACTTCTCAAGAGCTGATGACGATGCTGATAAAACAACATTTAAAGTAGAAGTTGATGATAATGGCCAAGCCACTATTACTAAAAATGAAACTCTAGGTATTAGGGGCGGAACAGCAATTTCGACTGATTATGTAACTACTGTTTCTGGTGAAAATCATACACTACAAGTTAAACATTCTGATGTAGGAAGAGATGATCCTAGTGCGGGCTCAGCTACTCTAGCTTATCAGGGTACTTTTTCTGCAATAACTGGTGTTTCATCTAATGCTCAAGGTCATATCACTGCTGTCAATACGACTCAGTTTACAATGCCTGCTGGCGCAGTACCAAATAATGGTAC
>Ga0181394_1000947_pt1 | contig 12643 bp, 19 predicted proteins | sample 17SPOviralmetaG_FD_130123 | JGI IMG/M metagenome (GOLD analysis project Ga0181394, IMG submission 130123) | Marine viral communities from the oligotrophic San Pedro Time Series (SPOT) site, San Pedro Channel, CA, USA - 17 SPOT_SRF_2010-11-23 | ecosystem: Environmental > Aquatic > Marine > Strait...
AAAGAAAGCCGGGGACAAAGCCAAAGGTGGCGAGTCTAAAAAGGGACAAAAACCAGTAATGGTAAAAACAGGAGCAAAAGGTTTGGATAAGAAAAACGAATCGTTTATGTCATTTAGAGATTTTATTTCAGAGGGTGAAAATAAACCAAATAACCCCGCTCTCTGGAAAAAAGCCATTTCAAAAGCCAAGGCAAAGTTTGATGTTTACCCATCAGCATATGCAAACGCTTGGGCATCAAAGTGGTACAAAGGTGAAGGCGGAACTTGGAGTAAAAAATGAGACTTGATAAGAGATTTATAGGAGAGGAGTTCACGATCCCCAAACGAAAGTTTGTTGCTCTTCCTACAAATTTACTTGGCAAGAATAATGATATCTCCAAAGACATCTACGATCTGATTGACCGAACATACAAACCCATCGGTGGTCATATTGATTTCAAAAAACAGTCTGATTTACCATCTGACTTTACCTTTTGGATTGGTGCAGATGTGGATAAAGATCCAGACGTTGATGCAGTTCGTTTTGGAAAACGAGGACCGGGTGGATTAAAGTTGGCTGGATCTGGAACGGATGGTTCTGATGCAGCAAAACAAGTTATGATAAATAAAACTGCTAAGATGTTAAATACAAAAGGCAACTACGTCGAAGCGAGTGGTGGAATGGCACATGTGATGATTAAATACAAAAAAGTTCCGTTTGTTTCGGACATTGAAGATATTAAAAAAATGTTACCCGGAAAAGATGTAAAATATATCGGTGAACATCCAAACGGGAAATATCCCGGCTACGACGGTTGGTACGAGAGAACCCTCGGCGGCAAGAAGCATATGAAAATTATTCTCGGAAAACCAAATGGAGTAAGGAACCAACATGCCTAAAGACTTTTTACGTTTTATCAAAGAAGAAGCACAGCAAGGTGTAGATTACAATTATGGGTTTTGGTTCAGATGTAGGGGTTTATGGGGTGCTAAGTTCACGACTGTTGGTTCAGTCGGTGCGCTTGGCGTTCCGGCTTCATGGGGTGGCTCGGGCAATATGCGCATGGTGGATCTTCCTCCGTTTATGCTTGATATGTTTGACTACAATGGAGATGGTATTATTGGATCAAACGACCAAGCAATTCTACGTGAAATTTCGGAACTAATATGGGAAGTATACGACGAAACTGGTGAGATGCCCCCACCGATAACCGCTACTGATTATCTTGATAATTGGGCATGGTATAGAGTTCTCTATGCAAAGGATTTTCCCGATCCAAATGGTTATGCGTTTATTCCGTGGGGGAATGCCGATGGTCCGACCACCGAAAGACCGGATACTACAAGTCCGGGTATATCCGCCAATAGTATTCTGGGTTGGTCGTACGGCTTTACCTTTTGGAAAAAGCAATTCTTACAGATTGGACAGAACGATCCTACTTTTTGGATTGAAATTTACGGTCAAGATGTTTATGATCAAATTATGGCAACCTATGATATCGATGGAGATGGACAATTAACAGGTTACGTCATCGCATCGAACGTGAATGCAGAGGGAGATAGTTTAATATATTGGTTGATTGTTTATTACATGCAAGAACGAGGATTTGGTGGACTCCAACTAGCCGAACTAGAATTCCCTAAAAATATAAATGATTTTTTCTATAATGCAACTCGTCTAACGAATATACCACTTCAAGATTTAGTAAATGACTTTTTTGGTGTCGAAGGACTTCCATTTAGACCAACACCCCCAGAGCAACCTCCAGAATCACCCGGTGGAGATATGGGCGGAGAAGCACCAGTTAGACCTTGACAAGAAAAAAATGAATGGTAGAGTGTTCGTATGAACATCTTTGCTATCGACGATCACCCTGTTCGTGCCGCTCATCAGATGGTGGACAAACACGTTGTCAAAATGATTCTGGAAGCAGGTCAAATGCTATCTACTTCCCATCGGGTTCTCGATGGCGTTGAGTGGACTGATCGAGGCAAGAACAATCGTCGCATCAAGCGTTGGCGACTGAACGACGAGCGAGAGGACAAACTCTGGAAGGCTTCGTTCGTTGGTCATCCCTGCACGCAGTGGACAATGGAAAGTCGTATGAACTATCGGTGGCACGCGACTCACGCTCTGGCTCTCTGCCGTGAGTATACACACCGATACGAAAAGGTTCACAACTCACAAGGTTTGATTGAATATCTTTTCAATCGTGAGCCACTAAATATTAGAGAAGGTGGACTTACAAAGTTTGCCGTTGCAATGCCGGATGAATACAAGGTAGAATGCTCCGTCGAGTCTTATCGAAACTATTACAGGGGAGATAAGGCTTACTTTGCAAAATGGAAGAATCGTGAAACACCAGTTTGGTGGGAGTAAAAATGGATAAAGAAAAAAGTGTATTGGTGACAGGCGGTGCAGGTTACATTGGTAGCCATATCGTTCTTGCATGTCTTAATGCAGGGTATCGTGTTGTTGTCATTGACCGAGATGAGAAAGCCTGTAAGCATTTACAGAAATGTCTGAGCCGAAGAAAAAAAATTAAGATATTTAATGCAGACATCGAAAACGATGTGTACCTAAGTGGTATTTTTGAAAACGAATCCGTTGGTGCAATTGTTCACTGTGCCGCAGACATATCTGTGCCAGAGTCAATTGAAAATCCAGTGAAGTATTACTATAACAATACCTCTAAGAGTATTAAGTTACTAGAAAAAGCAAAAAAGTATGGTATTAGCAAATTTGTTTTTTCTTGTACGGCTGCTGTGTACGGGGAGCCACCCGAACATGTTGGAAACTCGATTCCAGAAACGCATCCATGTCGCCCGATTAATGCGTATGGTGAATCTAAGTTGATGTTTGAAACTATTCTAAAAAGACACAGCGAAGTTAATCCAAATTTTAAATACGCCTCGTTAAGATATTTCAATGTCGCTGGTAGTGATATTGATAATAAGGTTCAAGATATACACTGGAGATCAAAGGGTAACATCATCCCAAAGATTTTAGCGAATGTGATAGATGGAAGGGGTGAGTTCAAAATTTTTGGAACAGATTATGATACCGCAGATGGTTCCTGTATTCGAGATTACATTCATCCAACTGATCTGGCAAAGGCACATTTACTGTGTATTGAAAAGGATGTTACTGGTGTTTTTAATCTTGGAACAAACCGAGGTACTTCCGTATGGGAAATTGTTAAAGAAGTTGTAAGTGTCACCAGTTCTGAAATTGATGTTACCCACAGCAAACGACGAAAAGGTGATCCGAAAATTCTAGTTGCTAATCCGACAAGGTTTACGAAAGAAACCGGATGGGAACCAGCGTATAACATTAGTGAAATTATTCGCACCGCCTATAAGGCGTATAGAAAGGTAAAATAATGGATGAGAAAGAACTAGCCTATGTTGAGTCCGTGGTTGACGAACTGGCGGAACTTCTAGACGGTTGCTACCAAAATATTCTAGATGATAATGATTTTGAAATGCCCAATTTTAAGGAGCCTTTAACTAGAAAAGAACTAAATGAAAAACAAATAGATGTAATTGTTGAAGTTTTTACCGAACCTTTTACAGAATTGTATAAACTTGATGAAGGTAGTGATGAAAAGTTAAATGAAAACTACGAGTGGCTGGGAGACGAGAAAAGAAAAAAATTGATTTCTGTGCTAGATGCACTTGTCACAGTGTGTGTTTCCGAGTATACTGAGTTGCAGCCTGAGTTTAAGGAACTGGCTGAAAATTTTAGAAAGATTGCTGATAATGAAAAAGAAAAAGCACAACAAGAGGAACAATGATCGCAAGAACTTTGGCGGACGCGACCGTGGCGAAAAGTATAGTGCCAAGCGTTCGATGCGAAACAACGACCAACAAGTGATCCGCAATATGGAACGCGGAAAGATTAATGTGGAAGATTTAGAGGACTATTATGATGACCACAGTTGAAGGAACCAACACAATGAAATTGTCGAAACAAACTTTTGCCATTCTAAAAAGCATGGCAGGAATTAACTCAAATATTCACGTGCTTCCGGGCAATGAACTTGTATGTGTAAACGCAGGTAAGAGTATTATGTTTAATGCGAAGGTGGAAGAGAACTTTGCAACCGAGTTTGCCATTTGGGATCTGAACCAGTTTCTTGGAACGTACTCTTTGTTCAATGATCCAACAGTGGACTTTGGTAGTACATCTCTTCGCATCGAGTCTGGTCGCCAATCTTGTGAATACAACTATGCAGACCCACGACTTGTCGAGGGTTGCCGACCACCGAGCAAGTTGAGTCTTCCTGAGATCAAGGTAACCTTTGACTTGTCCCAGCAAGAGATCAATGACCTCTTGCGAGCGTCGGCTGTGATGCAACTTCCCGACATCATGTTTACCAATGATGAAGACAAGGTGAAGGTGGTTGTCTTCGATAAGGAAAAAGCAAACTCCACCAACAAATATGAGATTGAAGTCACACCGAACGACATGGAGTCGAGTGCGTCCTTCAAGATTTACATGAAGTCTGATCTATTGAAGATTCTTCCGGGCGACTATGAATTCAATCTCTGTGAGAAGTTGGCAATCTTATTGAAGCACAAGGACATTGATGCCAACTATACTCTTGCTGTTACGAGTGACTCTGTTTACAATGGAATGTTTTAATGCGACTGAATTCCTACTACATCTGTGATGAAAATGGATATGTTGAATCAAAAATTCAAGCACGTACATTAATACATGAAATGCAAGCAGATGGAGTTCCCGTCTGGACTTTAAAAAATCTTTACGGACAACCTGAACATCTCAAAGAGGAGAAACATCAGAAATTTTGTCACGAAGATTGTTGGGTAGATCCAGATGCAGAATTTTCAGACAAGGTTAAAAAAGGTTGTGAAGAAGAGTTTGACTTCTTCATGGAACACGGTTACCATATGCCACGAAAGGTAGAAAATGCTAACGACTGAACAACACTTATGGGTCGAGAAGTTTCGACCACAATCAATCAAAGATTGTATTCTCCCCGATGGCTTGAAAGAAACACTTCAAGCCATTGTGGATTCTGGTGAGATGCACAATCTTTTGTTTTCTGGTGGTCCGGGTTGTGGCAAGACCACGGCTGCGATTGCCATGTGCAAAGAGATGGGTGCAGAGTATATCAAGATCAACTGCTCAGAAGATGGTAACATCGATACGCTGCGAACACGTATTCGTGACTTTGCCACTGCCCAGTCTTTGACTGGTGATAAAAAGGTTGTAATCCTTGACGAGTTTGACTACGCAAATGCAAATAGTTTTCAACCTGCCTTGCGTGGTTTCATCGAGGAGTTCTCGATCAACTGTCGCTTCATTCTAACCTGTAACTTTAAGAATCGAATCATCGAGCCGTTGCATTCCCGATGCACCTGTGTTGACTTTCGCTTCTCCAAAGAAGAGCAGATGAAGATGGGATCACAGTTCTTGAATCGTATGGAGAGCATCCTACATGACGAGAACATTCAATACGATGGTCGGGTAATCGCCAAGTTGATTATGCGTCATGCTCCTGACTGGCGGCGTATCTTGAATGAGTGTCAACGATACTCTGCTTCTGGTGAGATCGATGTCGGCATCCTGACGGAGATTGGTGATGTCGGCATTCATTCGCTCATGGATATCTTGAAGAACAAAGATTTCTCCAAGTTGCGTGGTTGGGTGGTTGAAAACGGTAGCAACGAGCAAACTCAAATTTATCGTAAGATTTATGATTCGTTGGGAGAGAATCTTAAACCACAATCTGTACCAGCGGTGATTCTGATTCTTGCCAACTATCAATACAAGGCTGCGTTTGCTGCTGACTCAGAGATCAACATGATGGCATGTCTGACTGAGATTATGATGGAGGCAGAGTTCAAATGAGCGAAAAATTACATCAGAGTTGTGTCGAAAGATTTAAACACGCTTTACAAGGTGATGATCCCAAAGATTACATTTTTGTCGAGACAGGATCATGGATGGGAAGTGGTATTATATCTGCTTTAGATGTAGGATTTAAAAAGATTTTTTCAATTGAACTATCTGAAAAATATTGGAAAATATGTGCCGAAAGATTTTCAAAACATGATAATGTCGTTTGTCTTTGGGGTGATTCATCCAAGGTTTTACCTGAGTTAATTAAAAACTATGATTCAAAAATATTTTTTCACTTAGACGCTCATTACGATGGGGGTGATACAGCAACTAGCGGAGAGGGAGTAGGATTTGGAAACGGTTGTGTCCTTGAACACGAGTTTGAGGCAATAAAAAACCACCCCATAGATGACCATATTTTGTTGGTTGACGATTTCAGAAATATTCTAAATGGTGTCATGGGAGTTGACTATTATAAACTAACCAGTATGATTAAAAATATAAATCAAAACTATGAGGCTTACGTACTCCCAAAACAATTAAATGAAAATTCAATAGTCCCTGATGTACTGGTTTGTAGATGCGATTTGTCTGATGATATGAGGGGAAAGGTGTTCAAGGAATGACACTCGGAATTATTGGTAATGGTTTTGTTGGTAGTGCTGTTGCTCATGGGTTTAGTGAAAAAAATCCACTAATCTATGATATTAATCCAGAGGCATCAACGCACTCATTTGATGAAGTCTCTAACTGTAAACATCTTTTCATCTGTTTACCCACCCCGATGGTTAGTCAATTTGGTGGTGAGGCAAACACATCTATTGTAGAAGAGTGTTTGCAAGAATTAGATAACAATGCCAAACAAGTAATCATACTGAAATCTACCGTTCCTGTTGGGACAACTAAAAGATTAGCGAATAAGTATCGAATCACAAACTTGGTACACTGCCCAGAGTTTCTAACTGCTGCAAATGCAAAGTATGATTTTGTCAACGCGGAGAGAACTGTGATTGGTTCTCCTTTTTATGGCGATACACCGGGGAAAAGGTACACTGAAATGGCAAAAGAATTGTTCATGGATGTTTTTCCAGACACTCCTGTTTTTACAATGTCCTCATGTGAGTCGGAGTTGGTGAAGTACACGGCTAACTGTTTCCTTGCGACTAAAGTTGGGTTCTTCAATATGATTTTTTCCCTTGCCAATGGGATGGATTTGGACTATCATCGTGTTCTTGAAGCAGTGTTATCTGATCCTAGAATTGGTGAGTCACACACAAAAGTACCCGGTCCTGATGGTGATTTTGGGTTTGGTGGCACATGTTTTCCAAAAGATATAAATGCTTTGATTAAAACTTTGGAGAAAAATGGCATTTCGCCAAATATCTTAGAATCGGTATGGGAAGATAACATGAACTATAGAAGTAATTGGGATTGGGCTAAAAACGAATCGGCGGTAAAAAGATGAAACTTGGTGACTACCTAAACGCAATCAACTACTCCAAGGACGATCTCTTCGCGGACGAGGAAGCCGCGAAGGGATATGCCCCTTTCATCATCAATCGTTGTCTGTCATACTTCCCTGACACGATTCTACAAGCGAACGAGATGAACACTCACGCCGATCTTGGTAAACAGGAGCAGTTTGATTATCTGCGACACGCTATCCGAAAGCGTCGAAGATTCAGTCGATGGATCAAGAAAGCCGAAGACAAACGGATTGACTCTGTAAAGATTTATTATAATTTTGGGAACAAAAAGGCACTCGAAGCCATGAAAGTTTTGTCTGACGAACAGATTGATGATATTCACCAGTATGTCCTGAAAATGCAAGGCTCCTAAATATGAATAGTGGGAGTGTATCCCTATTCGTATGATGGAGTTATCATGGACAATACAGAAAATATCGTGGAGTCTCTGGTGGAGGTCACACTCAAAGACCCCCAAGACTTTCTAAAAGTAAGAGAAACGCTGACCCGTATTGGTGTCTCTTCTCGCGTAGGAAACAAACTTTACCAATCCTGCCACATTCTACACAAGCGTGGTAAGTATTATATCACACATTTCAAAGAACTCTTTGCACTTGACGGTCTACCCTCCAAGATGTCAGAAGAGGACTTTGGAAGAAGAAATACTATCATTGGTTTGCTTGCCGAGTGGGGATTGATTGATATTGTTGATGCAACTGACTGTTCCGAACCAGTCGCATCACTCAGAAGAATTAAAATCATTTCTCATAAAAACCGGGATGAGTGGGAACTTATCCCTAAATACCACATCGGCAAGAAGCCGACAAAGGATGAAGAATGATACCGCCAAATAGAAAGTCGTGCTATAACTTTAGAGTCACTGAGATCGCCAAAGTCCTTGATGGTGACACCATCGATGTCATCATTGACTTGGGATTTGATCTCTATAAAAAAGAACGTGTTCGTATCGCAGGTGTTGATACTCCCGAAAAGAGAACACGGGATCTCGAAGAGAAAGCACTCGGTCAAGATGCAACCGATTGGTTGAAAGAACAACTTGATGGTGCGATTTCTGGTGAAGATGATCTTGTGATTCGCACCGAACTTAAAGGCGGCGTGGGAAAGTATGGTAGACTTCTTGGTTGGCTCTATATTGGTGATGAAACAGAGTCAATTAATGAGCGGATGATTGAAAATGGTTATGCTTGGGAATATGATGGTGGGACCAAGAAAAAAGATTTCCAAGAACTTCGAGAGATTCGTCTTGCAAAAGGAACTCTCACCGAGTAAAATTTAAAAAAGGAGTTGTGATGAATATTCGTGATGTAAGAACTCGTTGGATCAACGTGGATAAGGACGTTGACAAGGCACGACAAATGCAAGAACTATTGGATGGTTTGGGATTTACAAACCACGAAAGAGTTTCTGCTGTTACTGGTATCCAAGCACATGAAGGTGTTCGCCACGGTGAAGAGCATTATCGAAGTTGTGCAGAATCTCACTTTAAAATCTTAGAAGAAACAATTTTGTCTGATGGACAACCTGTGTTGATCCTTGAGGATGATGTAGATTTTGATATGAATTTGTTTACTCCAGATATTCCTCTACCAGAAAATGCCGATGCCTTTTACTATGGCATATCCCACGGCGATGGTAACTACGAAGCAGATAAAATTTGTGATGGGATTGTTAAGATTCAGAAAGTTTTTGCGACTCATGCAATCTTACACATCAACCCAGATTATTCTAAAAAAGTAATCGAGGTTGGAAAGCATTGGATTTACGAGCGTAATCATCCATTTGATGTTGGATGTGCCTATGAGGTGCAACCAAACTTTATTGTTTACGCATCAGAGACTCCCCCGATATATCAAGCAGACTCAAAGAATACCGTAAACAAATGGGAGAGTCTAACAAGAACCCCACTCAAACAAAAGAAAAAGTTTAGCACGAGGACAATTGGATGACTCAACTTGGGTTCAATAGATTAGGCAGTTTTGGAAGACATGGAAATCAAATGTTTCAGGCTGCATCAATTTATGGTATTGCAAAGAAGACAGGACACTCTCCTGTCTTGAACCTAGCCAACTCAACTCTTAAGGATTGTTTTGAGATGACTGGTGTGGAAGATGGGCTTGTTGAGCAAAAGGGTATTTACGCAGAACAGGGGTTTTCATTCAACGGAAACGTGTTTAATTTTCCCGCTGATATTTCAATTGATTGCTATGGTTACTATCAAACTGACAAATATTTTAAGCATTGTGAAAACGATATCAAAACATTGTTTACCTTTAAAGAAAACATCAGACACAAAGCAGGTGATCTTTTGCCCGAAGGTGTAACTGTTTCTTTACATGTGAGAAAAACAGATTACACCCAGTTAGAGGAATATCATTATAATCAAACTGATGAGTATTACCAAGAAGCATTTGCTAAGATGTCTGAACACTTTGGTGATAAAACTATACCAGTTATTTTTTCTGATGATATCAAGTGGTGTAAAAATAATATGAAATGGTTGCCGGATAACACGGTTTATATGGAAAATGACTTGGATGTGGACATGTGCGTAATGTCTTGGTGTAATGCCCACATCATTGCGAACAGTAGTTTTAGTTGGTGGGGTGCATATCTTGGTGGTGGTAAAACAATCGCACCAAAAAATTGGTTCGGTCCAAAGGGTCCACAAGATTGGAATGACATTTACTGCGACACATGGGAGATTCTATGAAAATTTTAATGTTATCAGTTGCTACGGGAAAGTATGACAGATTCATTGATCCATTATACCAAAGTATTCAAGAAAACTTTTTGAAAGACCACGACGTATCTTTTTTGTTATTCACCGATAAACCATGCGAGGAACTTAAACAGAAATATCCACTCAAGACATGTCATGTTGACCACAAGCCTTTTCCAGAACCAACCCTCAAAAGATACAATTATTTTATGATGGAGAGAGAATATATTGAGTCATTTGATTATGTTTTTTATTCAGATGCCGACATGCTTTTTGTCAAGCCGATTGGTGATGAAATTTTATCAGATACCATCATAGTTACTCAACATATTATGATGTCTAATCCAAAAACGCAATGGACGTACGAAAAAAGACCAGAAAGCACAGCGTATATCCCAGAGGGTTGTGGTGAGTTTTACGTGGCTGGAGGGTTTAATGGTGGCAAGTCAGAGAAGTTTATGTCGATGGCAAACACTATTTCCGAAAATGTTTTAGAAGATGAACGAAACGAAATCATGGCAGAGTGGCACGATGAGAGTCATTTGAATCATTATATTTTTGCCAATCCAGAGTTTATGTTACTTCCACTTCATTTTTGTTGTCCAGATAACTTGACATTGCAACCGGATCCGGCTAAAATCATCGCACTCACTAAGAACCATGAGGAGGTACGAAGTGCTTGAACCAACTAATATTGATATTAAAAAAATACCTGTGTTTTGGATTAATCTTGATGATGCAACTGAACGCAGAAAATCAATGGAAGCCATGTTTGAAAAGCACGGTTTTGAAAATGTAACACGAGTTCCGGGCGTAAAGCACGAACGTGGTCTTATGGGGTGCGGATTTGCATTTATGGAGGCTTTCAAACAAGCACCCGACTGTGGTTTTATTATTCTAGAGGATGATTGTATCGAGACAGAGGACTTTACAACAGAAATCACAATCCCCCATAACACAGATGCCTTTTATCTTGGCATTTCAGCATGGGCAAGATACAACAACGAGAGCGGACCCTACTTACGTGGAGAATCTGTAGCACCAAATACTGTAAGAATTGCAAACATGCTTTCTGCACATGCGATCTATTACAGATCAAAAAGATACACTGACGCATGTAAAGAGGCACTTGATCTTTTTATCAACACGCATGAAGATCATCACGACATTGGGTTTGCAAATATTATGGGTGACTACAATGTATACTGCAACGAAAAACCAATCGTGTATCAGTCTAGTAGCGAAGCCGTTACAAAAATTACTTTATCTCAAAGAGAAGATGAAGAATGACCGTCAGACACTTTTTTTGTTATTGTGATTGGATTGGACATCCACCAGAAGATTACTCCGTCAAACAAGACATCGATATTTACAATATGTTGATGCCAAGACTAAGTGAAGACGAGCCGGGTAATTACACTGATCATTTTGGCGATTTCATTCTTGATAAATCAAAATTTAATGTTTACTTTGATAGTAACGAACCAGACTTTTACGCACCATACCCAATGAAAATGATGCTTGAGAAAGCACCACACTTCGATCTCATATTAACCAGAAGACCTGAATTGCTTAAGTTTCCAAACGCAAGGTTATTCTTGTTTGGAACACATTGGGTGGCTGATTATCAAAACGCTTTTGAAAATAAAAAGAATGCTATTTCTTACGCAATGACTGGAAAAGATTCTGATGCAAGATTTAATGATTTGATTGCACATGGAGTTCAACCGGCAATAGGTTATCATGTTCGTCATCAAATCGGAGGAAACTTTGAAAACATACAAAAGGTTTCCAACTTACAGATAGATGGTTACAATAGCGAGAGATACCCAACTTCATACGGTGCATTGAAGCACACGCTCTCAGCGGCGGATGATGGTAAACTTGAACTGATGAAATATAAATTTCACATCGCAGTTGAAAATTCAGCACTGCCAAATTACATGACAGAAAAACTACATGATTGTTTTATGACAAAAACTGTTCCAATTTACTTCGGATGTCCGAACGTCTCAGAATACTATAACATGGACGGAATCCTAAAATTTGATACCGGAGAGGATCTAGTCAATATCTTAGAATCATTGGATGATGACTCGTATGATAAGATGAGAGATGCAGTTGAAGATAATCACAGACGCTTTCTCAAAATTGATGACGGAGGATTTCAAGGTAAATTTTGGAAAGCAATTGAAAAAGAGGTAAACAAATGATCGGATTGTTTCACGGTGGTGTGTCTGCAACTAATGGTCCCGGCAAGGTTGCATTAAATTTAATTTCTGGACTAAAGAAAATTGGAATGGACTTTGTTGAAAACGAAGAAAGAGACATGAATGGTTGTTTAGCCAGTTGGTCCCCACGTTTTAAAGACTTGCCCCGTGAAACTTTGGTTGGTCCAAATCTGATGGTTCTACCCACAGATGATCCAAGTGCATGGAGTTACTTTGATAATTTTGTTGTTCCATGTGACTGGGTAAAAAATAAGTATGAACAGTTTAGTTTACCCGATGCCGTAAAATTACATCAGTGGGCAGTAGGAGTTGACACCGAATTGTTTTCACCTACAAGTTTAGGAAAGTCAAAGTG
>Ga0181394_1000949_pt1 | contig 12631 bp, 7 predicted proteins | sample 17SPOviralmetaG_FD_130123 | JGI IMG/M metagenome (GOLD analysis project Ga0181394, IMG submission 130123) | Marine viral communities from the oligotrophic San Pedro Time Series (SPOT) site, San Pedro Channel, CA, USA - 17 SPOT_SRF_2010-11-23 | ecosystem: Environmental > Aquatic > Marine > Strait...
GTCGGTAATCCTGACAAAATAGCAGCTGCTTTAACTGAGGTAAATCCAGTTGGCAAAACATACAGTGTGGTTGATGAAGGCTATGTAGTTGATATGATGAATGAAGAGGATTTTGACAAATATAACGACTTAGACACTAAAGAAGAAAAAACTAAGTTTGCTAACAAGTTAGCTAAAGATAATAAAATAGTTATAGGTTCTATAATTGATGAGCAAGGCGATACAATACCAGGAACTAATACTGCTGAAGGTATAAGAGCTGCTTTGGCTGATGAAGGTGGTATAAACTTAGATCAACAAACCATATATTCTCAAAGGAGATCTCAAGCTGCAGAGCAAGCTTATAAATCAGTAGATCCAAAGCCTAGCTCTGATCAACAATTTTTTAACTATAAAGGAAGAAGATATTTAAACCCTGATTATCAAGGTGTAAACGCGAACGCGCCGTCTAAATCTTTCAAAAATCAAGGAAAACCTGGTCAAGCTGGACAACCTACTCAACAAGGTGGAGGTACTGTAACTAATCCATAATAAAATTTTATGCCAAAATATACAATGCGAGATTCCACAGGTCAACTGTGGCACGATATAGATGATAATAATTTTTCTGATTTTATGTCTACATATCCAGACGCTGTTATAGTAGAAAAAATAGAAGATGAAACAGGCGATGGGCAAGAAGTAAGTACTACAGATAAGCTTATACCTGAAGATCCAGTTATAGAAGAAGTTGTTGAAATTAGTCCAGACGACAAGTATAGAGATAGAATTAAAAATAAGCTTTCTGGATATGATCCTAATAAAGCTTTATTAATAGAGTCTTTTGATCATCTACCTACTGAAGTTAGGATGAAACTTAAAGATTCAGATTTTGAATTAGGTAAATCTGGAGAGTGGGATAATATAAGTGTTGAAGGTAAAAAAATTTTAGCAGGAGACAAACCTTTTAATGAATTTTTAAACGCTCAGAAAGAAGTTGGTTTTAACACAGAGGCTGGTGGAATAGCTAGTTATAGAAATTTTGACGAAAGCTCTACATATGATAATAAATTAGGGCAGTATAATAAAGATTTATATAATGCTTTATCTAACGTTAAACAAGGAGAAATACCTACTAGTGTATTAGACGGAGATCTTGGAGCTAAAATAGTAGGCCACGAAGAAGAGCAAGTTTATGGCACTCTAAATAACCTATATGGTGATTATGGTTTTACTTTTGAAGAAACAGGTATTGGAGACAATATAAAAGTGTATGCGCCTAATGGGCAGGCAACTGAAATATCTTTAGATAATTGGACTAACGTAGGTGATAAAGAACAAGCAGCAAAATTAAAAAGTTTTTTAGATTTAAATAAAGGCAACTATAATCCTACTAGTATTAAGAAAATGGCTACTATAGCTAATGGAGATCTAGATGTAGCTGCAATGGAAAAAATTGCTAAAGACGAAAAAGGAGAGGGTGACTGGGACTGGGTTACTAATATTTTTAAAGAAGAAAAAGTTTCTGATGATATAGTAAAAAACTTTGATGCAATTTATGATGCTGACATTGTAAAAGAAGAAACACAAAAACTAAATAACCAGCTAATAGACGTAAACAAGCAGTATTCACAAAATCAAGCTGCGTTTAATACTTATAAATTAGATTTACAAAACTTACAAAACGAAATAAAACAAGGTAATTTATCTAACGAAGAAATTGCACAAAGAAAAGCTTTATTAGTTAAAACAGAACAAGATATATTAGCTACTGACAAAAGATTAAGTGGCATGTACAGTAGTCAAATACAACCTTTACAAGCACAACTACAAATAGTAAATGCTAAAAAATACGTAGTAGAAGCTGAAAAAGGTAATATAGCTGGTATAACAGCAAACACTATACTAGGCGTTGGGGATAAAATAACATCTTACTTTAATGGAGGTATGCTAGCTTTAAAAGAAGATGACATTGAAAAATATTGGAGTGAAGATCCTGAGCAAGGTAAAAAAGCTTTAGCAAGAGAAGCTGAAATGGCTATATCTAAAATGACTGAAAAGTATGGAGCTGACGTAACTAATGAATATGAACAAGAGTTTAATTCTACTGTTGCTGGCGGTGTGTATACTTCTATGGTCGAAATGGGTAGCATGATGTTAGCCGCTGGTTTAACAGGCACTGGAGCTGTTGGTTATGGAGCTTTAATGGGATTATCTATAGCTGGCGGTGAGATGGAAGAGATGATGGGTGAAGACTTTGAAGGGTTATCAATGAAAGAAAGGTTTGGTTTAGCTACGACAATAGGTGTTGTTAATGGTGCTATAGAAGGTGCTGGTGGTTATTTTGGAGGTATGATAGGTGGTATGGGAGCTAAAGGAGTTAGTTCAGTTGTTAGAAAAGGTGTGTTAGGTAAAGTAATGAGCAAGCTAGCTGGCAAACAAGTTTCTAAAGCCGCCATTAAAAAAGCTACTAATGAAATAATAGAAGAAGGATTAGAAACAGGTGTATACGCTTTAACTAAAGCTGGTTTAAAAGCTGGTAGCGCTGAAGCTGTAACTGAAGCAGCGCAAGAAATAGCTACTATGTCTATTAAGTCTGGTGTTAATTCTTGGAAAGAAAAAGAAGTTTTTGATAAAATGGCTACTGAAATAACTATGTCAAACGTGGTTAGAGCAGGAGCTATGGGATTTTTAGCAGGTGGACCTATTGGAACTATATCTGCAGGTCATAGAGCTAGTAAAGCTAAAGCAATGGATAAAATATCTGATAGCCAATATAGAATGGCTAAAGGCTTTACACTTAATAAAGGTTTTCAAGAAGGTTATTCTCAGCATTTGCAATTGAAAGTAATGGACCCTAATGATCCTATGACTCAAGAGCAAGCTAATACAATACTTAGAGATTTGAAACAAGACGGGGCCATGATGAGAGATATAGATGGCATGAGTCTGACTATTGAAGGAGAGAAAAAAGCTTTCACTTTATTACAAAGAAAACAAAAACTACAACAGCAAGTAGATAAAGCGACTGATAAAGCTATTGTAAAAAAACAAAGAGAAGATATAACTCAAATAAATGAACAGTTAGAAGCTATTAGTTTGCAGTACAATTTTGAATCAGCATTTGAGGCTGGTTTAGAACAAGCTAGAGAAACAACTGAAGCTTCTGGTAAAACTTTTACAGAGTTTAATTCATCTAAAGAGTTTGAAGCTAAGATGAAAGAGCTAGGAGAACAAGATGATGCTGGTTTTAAAGGAACTTCTGGTTACATAGACAATAGTGGTAATATATATATAAATAGAGAAGCTGCTAAAAACCTTAGAGACATTTCAGTTGGTCAGCACGAGTTACTTCACGGTGTTGTAGGTAAACAACTAGGAAGCGTAGCTCCTGAAACTGTACAAGGATTTAAAAATTCTTTAACAAGCAAAGAATTACAGGTAGTAGAGAAAAGATTAAAAGATGATTATGGAGTTACTAGTGTAGAAGATGCTAATGCAGAAGAATATTTTAACGCTTTAGTAGACGGAGTTGTCAAAGGGGATATTAAATATGATGAAAATGTATTTACTAAAATAGGTAATTTTATAGTTGAAAACGTATTAAGACCTATGGGATTTTCTAATGCTCAGCTAGGTTTTAAAGATGGTAGACAAGTTTATAACTTTGTTAAAGACTATGCTAAGCAATCAAGACGTATAGCACAAGGACAACAAGAAGGATTTGAGGGTGAAGTAGGAGACATAGTAGCAAAGGGTACTGAAGGTAGAACTACTGGAGCTAAAAGTGCTCAAAAAATTTCTGACTCTTATAAAAAAATTGATGAGTTTTCAAAAAATCCAGACTTTGATATAGACTCTGAGTTTGACACTAAAAGATTATTAAAAGAAGCTGGAGGCATTATAGAGTCAACAACATCTAGGCTTTATGACGGAACTGCTCAAATGAACAAAGAGGGTGTTTCAAGAGAAGATTTTAAAAGAGATTTAGAAGCGTTGTTTATCGAGATATATAAGGGGTACGACGAAGACATGGATGTAAACATGCAAGGTGCTGGTAGACAAACTAGTAATCTATTTAATTTAAGAGCAAATAAATTAGCTACAGATACCTTTAAACAAACTAGCAACGAAGTAAGAGCTGACCAAAGCACCTTACAAATAGCAGCTGAAGAAGACACTTCCAAAGACACTAGAACTGATAGAGAAATAAGACAAGCGGAAAGAAAAGGAGTTAAGGTTAGAGAGAAGTTACCTAAAGTTTATGATGTAGATACAGTGGTTAAGTCTATAAGAGACAAAGCAAAAGGAAAAAGTTTTAAAGGTAAAAACATAAAGCAATTAAAAGGTTTTGCTTTACGTGAAGTAGTTGACATGATAGCTAGAGATGATAAAGATCTTGCAGATTCTATGTTTAGAAAGTTAGAGAAAAACTCTGACCTTAATAAACCAGAAATGTTTGCTATACAGAACTTTATAAATTCTAATATTGATATGGCTAAAGGTTCTTTACTTGAAGGTTATACTTCAAAATTTAAATCTTCAGGAGTAGTAAATAAATTATTAGAAAAGTTTTATAATAAACGTAGTGTAAGAGCTAAGACAGGACCAGGTTTAAATATTCAAATAAAAAAACCTAATATATCAGATGTTGAATTTAAAGAGGCTTTTGGAATTACAGGTAAAGATCAAGCTAACTGGAATCAAAAAGTAGCAGCAAGTAAAGGTGGTGTAAGTGACATATTAAAAGGCTTTGTTAGAAATTTTGATCAAGTAATATCTAGTCAAGAGATTAGAGAGCAAAAGATTATTGATGGAGATGCAGAGTCTGCAAGTGAATTAGCAGAGGCTATACCTCAAGGATTCTTTTCTAAATCTTCAGATGCTAACCAAGGTAAAAGTTTTGATGAAATACTAAACGATATATATGGTATTGAAAAAATTGATAATAAACAAAAAGCTCAAATACTAAGTGATGCTTTAAGAGTTAAATTATTTGAAAATCCAGAAGAAACTATAGGAGATATAATAAAAGCAGTAGCTAATGGATTAGAAATAAAAGAAGGTTTTGCTTATGAACAAGTTTTATATGATGTTATAAACGATGCTGTAGCTCAATATGATATACCTGGCTTGCAATTATCAGCAGGTCCTACTGAAGTTGGAGGTGCAGCAGATATAGTATTAACTTATTATGGACAAGAAATAGGTATAGAAGCTAAAAAAGGCAATGCTAGATTTGGAAGTGTTACTGCTAAATACGATGAAGACGGTAATTTAATTATTAAAAAAGACTATACTTTTAACAAATTGTTAAATAAAATGTTAAAAGATGCTAAGCCTGAAATAGATGCTTATGTAAAAGAAGCGAATATAATTGGCAAAAGATTATTTGGCAAAAAATATATTCCTATAAAATACATTACTGATGCAATACCTCAAGAAGTCTACAATGAATTACAAATTAGAGGATTTCAAAAACGTATAACTCAAAACGCGAAAGTAGATACTAATTTTGTTTCAGAATTATATTGGGCTAAACAGAATGGAACTTCTTATATTCAAATACAAGGACTAGGAACTTATTATTTAACAGATCCTTCAAATACTAATCTTGAGAATCCATTAAATTTAGATGTTCCACCTTTTACTGCTGATTTAATATTGTCATTTGCAACTGGATCTAACACAGCTAACAATCCAGCAGCATATAACAATAATGATTTAGAAGTTAAAACTAAAAATGCAAAAGGTAATCCACTAAAAAGGGCTTTACCTGGTAGTTCAGGTTTTAGAAGAATATCACTTAGGTTTCAGCCTAGTAAACTAACTGGATTAGAAAAATCATCATTACAGCTAGATCAACCAGCAAGTGTTGCTAAAGCTTTTAGTCAAGCTGATATTAATAATCAAATAACTAAAGAACAAGAAGGAGCTTTTAAAGATAACAAACAAGAAGGTTTTTTTAGCAAAGTAATGGATCCAAATAATACTAATAACTCAGAACTTATTAATGAGTTTAGTAAAATGGATAAGGCTTTAGAATTAGCTAACTCGCTTGATCAACCTGTTAAAAAAATTAGAGTGTTTGATTTTGATGACACATTAGCTACTAGCAGCAACTTGGTTTTTGCTAGTAAAGATGGAGAGACTATAACATTAAATGCAGAAGAGTTTGCTAAAAAAGGAGATAAACTATTGAATGAAGGATACGAGTTTGATTTTACAGATTTTAATACTGTTAGAGATGGAGAGCAAGGCCCTTTATTTGACATAGCTAAAAGAATAAAAGCAGCTAGAGGCAATGAAGATTTATTTGTTTTAACAGCTAGAAATCCTGATGCTCAATCAGCAATATATGAATTTTTAAAATCAAAAGGTCTAGAAATACCATTAGAAAATATAGTAGGATTAGGTAATTCAACTGGAGAAGCTAAAGCACAATGGCTAGTAGGTAAAGCAGCGGAAGGATATAATGATTTTTATTTTGCAGATGACGCGCTTGCCAATGTAAGAGCCGTTAAAGAAAGCATGTCTAAATTAGATGTTAAATCTAAAACTCAATTAGTAAAACAAAATAAAATACAGCCAGGTAAGTTTTCTAAAACTAAATTAGATTTTACTACTGATGAAGTTGGAAATATGAAATCTAGTTTTAACATTAAAGATAAAGATTATGTTGTTAGTTTAGACCCAGTAGATGATCAAGGAGATTATAGATACGAGTTTGAATTAAAAACTAAAACTGGCGCAACTCAAGATATAACAGGAACCGGAGATGCTGTTGCAGTTTTTAGAAAAGTTTACAATGGTTTAGTTAATGCTATAAAACAAAATCCTAATATAAAAAGAGTTGAGTTCAGTGCCACTAAAGCAGAACCTAGTAGAATTAGTCTTTACACTTCTCTTATGGAAAAACTAGGTAAAGATCTAGGTTGGGAAACAGATATATGGGAAACTACAACATGGAATGGTACAGGAAGTTTTGATTTTGAAATATCTAAACCTAGAACAAAACAACATAGCTCTGTTAAAAGAGTTTTAAATGTAGTTGATATTAAATCTAAAACTCAAGAGTCAAGAGGTCGATTTAGCAAGCAAATGAGCGATGATTTCAATAGAATAATAGAAGAAACAGAAGGTGTTGGTAGACAAAAAGTGTATTCAGAAGCTAGAGCAAAACAAATAGGTAGTCAAAAAGGTAAACGTAAATTCTGGATACCTTACTCTGCTGAAGATATGCTAGGTCTTATATACCCCTTACTTGGCAAAGGTAAAGTTGGAGATGCTCAAATGAAGTGGTTTAAAGAAAATTTGTTTAATCCTTTTTCTAAAGCTATGGAAAACTTAGCTGCAGCAAGAGTACAGTTGATGGCAGATTTTAAAGCATTAAAAGAAAGCTTAGATGTTCCTAAAGATTTACAAAAAGAAGCATTTGATGGATTTACTAATGAGCAAGCTCTACGTATGTATATATGGGATTTACAAGGTATGGAAATTCCAGGAGCTTCTAAAAGAGATGTAGCTGATGCTAAAAAAATTATTGAAGGTAATGAAAAATTAAAAACATTTGCCGAAGAATTAATTAAGATAAATAAAGAAGATGGTTACCCTAAGCCTTCTCAAAGTTGGTTAGCTGGAACTATTACTACAGACCTTATTGAAGGCTTAAATGACGTTAAAAGACCTAGATATTTACAACAATGGCAACAAAATGTTGATGCTATATTTAGTAAAGAAAACTTAAATAAGCTAGAAGCTATACATGGAAGTAATTATAGAGAAGCTTTAGAAAACATGTTAACCAGAATGAAGACTGGTAAAAACAGAATAGAAGGTAGTAACAGAATGAGTGATAGAGTATTAGACTGGATCAACGGTTCTGTTGGTGCTATAATGTTCTTTAATACTAGATCAGCTGTATTACAGTTAATATCATCTATTAACTTTATAAACTGGAGCGACAATAATCTATATGCTGCAGGTAAGGCTTTTGCTAATCAAAAACAATACTGGGCTGACTTCAAAATGTTGATGAACTCTGATTTTTTAGTAGACAGGCGTAATGGACTTAAAATAAACGTATCAGAGTCAGAGATAGCTGATGCTGCTAAAACATCTAAGAATAAAGCTAGAGCAGTACTTAATTATATATTAAAGAAAGGTTTTTTACCTACGCAGATAGCTGATAGTTTTGCCATTGCATCTGGTGGTGCTACTTTTTATAGAAATAGAGTTAACACTTACTTATCAGAAGGTATGACTCAAGCCGATGCTGAAGCTAAAGCTTTCCAAGATTTTAGAGAAACATCTGAAGAGTCTCAACAATCAAGTAGACCTGATAAAGTATCGCAGCAACAGGCTAGTTCCTTAGGTAGAGTATTATTAGCATTTGCTAATACACCTATGCAATATGGTAGATTAACTAAAAGAGCTTATCAAGATTTAATAGCAGGTAGAGGCGATAGAAAAAGTAATATTAGTAAAATAATATACTATACAGCAGTGCAGAACATGATATTTAATGTGTTGCAACAAGCAGTTACAATGTTAGGCTTCGGTGATGATGAAAAAGATGATGAAGAAAAAGAAGAAAAATATATTGATGTAGCAAATGGTATGGCTGATTCTATATTAAGAGGACTTGGTATAGCTGGTGGAGCAGTATCAGTAGCTAAAAACTTCTTGTTAGATCTATATGAAAGATCAGGTAGAACTAGACCTGAGTATGTTGATTCAGTTTATAAGTTATTACAATTCTCTCCACCTATAAGTAGTAAAGTATCTAAAATAAGACAAGCAGCTTGGATGTTTGACAGTAAAAAGCGTAGAGAAGAAATATATGAAAAAGGTTTTGCTTTAGATAATCCAGCTTATGAAGCAGCTGGTAAAGTAATATCAGCTACAACTAACTTGCCTGTTGATAGAGTATATAACAAAGTTAATAATATTGACGCTGCGTTAGCTGAAGATACTGAAACTTGGGAAAGTATAGCAATGTTGTTAGGTTGGCCTGAGTGGCAAATAAAACCTAAGCCTAAGCGTAAAAGCAAAAGTAAAAAAGGTGGTTATAAATCTAGAAGTGGAAGATTAAATAAGCCAACAAGAGGTAGAAAGAAAAAAGTTTTAAGATCAAGGAACTAATAAAAACTGGGCACCATACCCAAAGTTCCTGTAACCAAAAAAGGGGAAGTCGTAATGACCTCCCCTTTTTATATTTAACACCATGGGCAAAATCCGCCCGTACAATTTTCACACATAATTTAAGTTTTAGAATCTATAAGTAATACCAAGAGCAATGAAAAATCCTCCACTAGCTACAGCTAAAGTATTAGGATTTAAATTGATCTTTTGTTTATGTAAAATCATATTAGTGGTTCCAAAGCCTATTAAGCTTAACCCACCTATTATTGCTAATTTTTTCATCTTTTTATTTTTATTATAAGATAAACGTTAGAAAACATTATACTTATTAAAATAATAGCTGCATATATTATAGCATCACCTAAATAAGGTTTAACTGCTAAAGTAAATGCAGATAAAGTTACCATTTTAATAAACAAACTTCCGTACATAATACCATAGCCGGCTTTTGCAAACCGACTAGTTAGTATTATTACCATAAATGTTATTACAAGAACCAGTATTGCAGCAACAAATCCGTATACAGCTGATGCTATCATTTTATTTCACATCCATCTGCACCACAAGCAATTTCTCCAGCAAGATCTGTTTCATCTTCTGTTTCTACAATTTTACTAAGATCAACATCTTTAAGGTGAGTCATAGCCATATCGTATTTTACTTTACTTATGTCTTCAAACGGAGCTTGAGTATATGTACCACCATCGTAGGGTAATACAGATAATCCATTATAATGATCTCTATTTTCCCACATCCATTTACCTGCTTGATCCCATTCTTCTTGCTTTAAGCTGACAGTAGCTGAAACATTATGAGTGTTAGATCCTTTTCTGTGGCCAGGCTTAACCCACTCTGTAGCAACCTTTTTTATTCTTTCAAGTAAATCAAATGGTGATTCAGTTCTAAGTATAGAACCTTTAGGAGCTTTTTGTGGTATACTAATTACAGCTGTATCGTGAGGTCTGAAAAATTCATCTTCAATTAACTCAGGATGATTAGCAGCTAAATACTTATACATAGATTCATTTTTACCAACTCTAATCCTACGCGTATAATAATCAGCGTGCCATGCGTGAATGCCAGATGAAGTTCCTAATGCCAGAGACGTTGTCCCAGCAGGCTTCACGGTCGTGCATCTTGCAGCTGGATTAATACCAATTGCTTTAGCTGTCTTTGTATTCTCTCTTTTTACTATACTTGCAGCGGCCTTCATATCCAACGGCAGCACAGCGGCACTCGCGATCCCTGTCATTGACACACCGATAAGGGCGTCCTTCTCTGTCGTATCTCTCCATACGTCTCTTAAATAATGAAAGTCAGTATAGCCAGCTTGTAGTGTGCCTATAAAGCTAGCGTGCTTAACTCTTTCGTTTAAATCTTCTTGTGATTCAATATCACTAGCATTAACTTCACACAAGTTACAAAACTGAAAAGGTCTTAATGCTATTTCACAACAAGGGTTTGTGCCCCAGTCTTTATCATTGTTAAGATATATACCAGGTTCACCTGATCCTGATAGCTCTACACGTTTCCATAAGTCCATAAAAAACTCTTTAGTTACTTTGTGTCTCATAAGAACAGCTGAGTTGTTAGCTCTACCTCTTTGTGGATTTGTTTCCCACCAGTTACCTGACTTACAGCTAATCATCTCACTGTCTTCAGCAGAGAATAAACTAATTAAAGCAGCTCTACGTATGCCACCAGCTAAAACTGAATCAGCTATGTGACAAACTATATCGTGCGCTTCAACAGTAGTAAGAGGCGTACCATCATCTTTAGCATCGAATATACCCTTAATCTTTAATATACACTCTTTTAGAGGTTGAGGTCCTGGTGCTTTACCACCTGATGTAACTAGCTGAGCGCCTTTGGCTCTAATATCTGAGTAATCAAATTCTACAGTAGAACTTCTCTTATCACCCATATAAGACTTCATAAGAACTTTTATTGCGTCAGCCCAACCTTCAATACTGTCACCAATTAAAAACCTTCTAGTTCTTTTAGCATAAGGTTGATTAACTGGCGGCATTTGTTTTACGTGATGTTTTTGAACAGAGTATCCAACACCGGTTCCTCCAAGTAACAAGAACATTGTTTCGTGAAAACTATCAATGTGATCAATTGGTAAATAAGCGCAATTATACACACGATTAGGACTAATTTCAATCGGTTTTCCTCCGAATTGTAACGAGCGCATAGACGGTAAAATCTTTTTATCATATACTAATTTATAAGCTTCATTTATTTTTTCTGCAAGCTCTGGATATTTTTTAATATGCATTGCTTTATTTCTGTCTACTAGTTCTACCCAAGTTTCTCTACGGTTTAATTCAGGAACAAACTTAGCATACTTCATATAAACCGTTATGTCACTTAGTATCTTGTTGCTTATCTCCATCTTTTTCTTTATTTGCTTTTTCTTTTACTTTACCTAAAGCATCCTCGTAGTCGGGCATATGCTTTATTGTTTCTAATGTGCCAATTGACAATGTTCTTAAGTAGTCAAACTCATTCATTAAACTTTGTATAACATTTGTCATTGCTTTTATTTTGTTTTGCATTTCTATCAAAGTACTTTCTTTCATCTTCCTTGTCCTTTGTATTTCTTTTTATATAATATACTAGATTTAGAGCTAGAAGTTTTACATTTTGAATGTATACCTTTTCTTCTAACTTTTGGTTTATCTAGTTTAGCAATTATCTGTTGACGTGCCATATTTTTTTGAGTATTTAATTAGATCTTTATATTTTAAGTAGCCTTTAGATTCGATGCTCCAATCTATATACTTCTGCAATTGACGCTCAGCATATTTTCTTCTTGCTAGGTCTTTTTTCTCCCAAGAATTAAGTTCACGGTTTCTTCGCATTCCTTTTGATTTTGAGGTTTGTATAACGTAACATCCGGTAAGTGTTTATGTACATAAGCTTTAAATAACTTCCAACGTATGGGAAAAGATTCATTAGGGCGTCCTTTACATTCAATGATAAAGCCATTTCCCACAAAATCTGGAGTATACTTGATATTAAGTATTTTCTTATTACCTCTATTACGGTACTCACCTTTTCCATTACTTTGTCTTTCATAAGCTTCTTGATCGAAGTTAAAAGAAGGGACAAGCTCGTAAGTCTGTCCCTCATATTTTGCTTTAATCTTAGCTTTTTTCAAAGCTATGTACATATGTTTTTCTAGTCCTGACTGGAATTTAATCCCATCATGTTCAACCTTCTTTGATCTTACTGGACCTTTCTTTTTACTATACCGGCGTGCCATACTCTAACTCTTCACCTGGTAGTGGTGAGTTAACTCCTAGTATATTTTCAGCATCGCTAGGGTGTGGTGGTCTAAAAGCTTCAGGTTGTGGTTTAGCCTCTGCTAACTCCTCACGTGCAGCTTGAATATAAAGAATAGCATCCATAAGCTCTTCTTGTATGTCATTAAGATAACCCGCTAGATCTTTCTGTTTAGTTATTCTTTCATTATGCATTGACTGTCCATACTTTTCAAAAC
>Ga0181394_1000953_pt1 | contig 12624 bp, 21 predicted proteins | sample 17SPOviralmetaG_FD_130123 | JGI IMG/M metagenome (GOLD analysis project Ga0181394, IMG submission 130123) | Marine viral communities from the oligotrophic San Pedro Time Series (SPOT) site, San Pedro Channel, CA, USA - 17 SPOT_SRF_2010-11-23 | ecosystem: Environmental > Aquatic > Marine > Strait...
AAGGGTACGTGCCCCTTTTTGATACTCTTCTTCTCCACGAATAACATATGGAAGAGTTAAGTTAGCTGCTTGTCTAGCAATATTGAGAAACTGGGAACGGTCTGAAGACAATCTATCATAACGTGTTTTTGCAGTCATTAGACGTTAATTACTCCAGGTAAAGTTCCTTGGTTTTGTGTTACAGCAGTAAGGGAATTATAAGTCATAGGATTTACTTGCAGTTGTCTACGTTTAAACGCTTGAGTCCCTGCAGTTTGTGGCGCTTTAGAAGCAGAACTAATTTGAAATTTACTTTGAAGGCCTGCTCTTGCTTTATTAGCTGCTTCAGTACGCGCACCAATTTCCATTTGGTATAGCCTTTCTACTTGCCGTGCTTCAGCTTCACGTTGTAGTCGCTCTTGTCTTTGGATTTCTTGTGCACGTTGATCTGCAAATTTTTTATTTTCTTGTGCTACTGTTGCTTGTTGAGCAACCATATCGTAAACCCCACCGGCTCCTGGTCGGTTATCTTGACTCAATGTATTTGGATTAGCATTTAAAAAAGCTAGTAAGTCACGAGGATCTGTACCTGCCTGTTGAGCAGCATACATATCCATATGACCAAAGTTAGTTTTACTAGCTCCTGCTGATGTGCTTATAGTCATAATGTTTAAATTGGTTTAGTTTTCTTCCATGTATTTAATGATCCATTCAACAACATTACGTTGTCCAGATCTATACATAATTTTTGAATGCGAATCTTCAGGTGAAGGATTCACTGGTGGAAAAGCTTCTTCTAATTGATGGACTAAACCACGGGCTTGCATACCCACGGTTTCAAGCATACTGGGGGAGGTTGACATTCGAGTGCTCGAAAAAGGCTGGCATTCTGGCTGCACGTGTGTCGGAAAGCTGTGGAGCCCTACCTTCATACATTAAACGATCACTAGAATCGAGCCAAAATTTTTTGTCTAAATATTTATCGGTAGTATTAGTACCTAGTGGTTGCATTACCCAATTGATAGTTGCCTTGCGGAGTTTATCAAGACTAGGGCTGACAGTAAGCCCCAGCTCCCGACAAACAATACTATTGGCAGCAACGTGAATTTGTTCATCTCTGCTTATGTCCGCGCTGACAGTTCGCATTCCAGCGTCACCATTAAAGCGGAAGAATGGTAAAAGAACGAAGAAAATTGCACGTTCGGCAACCATTGCTTTGAGGATCGTATGATCAGGATGCGAAGTCCAAGCTTCCCTGAGCCTGATAGCTTCCGATTCAGCTTTTTTGTCAACCCCGTAAGCATTGGCAATGTAACCAAGTGCCAGGTCGTGATTTTCCTCATCGGTGACGTTTGATTCCAATAACTCCCGCGATAGTTTTGGTACGTCGGTAGCCAATCCATCACGGATAAAATCTCCCACAGGTAGTTCCATATGTCGTAACGCAAGAGCACGGTGTACCGTTTCTTCCGCCCCTGCCTTGCATAATCCGGCAGTTGTCTGGACTGGTGTCCATTTTCTTTTTCTGTTTAGTAGTTTCTCGTATGGGTTCATTCTTGACAGTCACATGTAAGTTCATTGGTTAAAATATCCTCTAAATAATTCTCGACATCTTCTGCATCAAGTGCAGCATATGCATCAGTTTTATCTTGGGTATCACCCATTACTTGTAATGAATAGTATAAAGAGGTTTGCGGAGACCGTAGCCACTCTTCTACGAATTCATCATCGTAGGTTACTGAATCACTCCAAGAGTTGAAACTGTATCCATGAAGAAGTCCTGTGCGATCAAGCATTGTCATAATGCCATCTGCAACTCTTTTATAATTTTCCCAACCTACTTTACTAGCAATTTCTACATCGCCATAGTTGTAAGTCTGTACTCCGAAAGTACCTGAGTCGCGATCAACTGTCTGCGAGATAGGTGGAGCGATTTCTGGTGTGCTAGTATAGCCATCCAAATCCACGCTTCGATAACTGCAACTGGCGGTTGGAGCGATAGCAAAGGCTCGAACCATATTATACTCGCGAGCGATTGTGGCTGCTTGGTTAATTCCTGAAGCAATTTGAGAGACAAGTTCATAAGCTGCCGAGCGGATAGTTTCGTTGTTGTTGTACTGTTCTAATGCACGACCAAATTGATCGTATGTTACTCCGTACCGCCGTAGGAGATTTGCGAGCCCAAGCATGCCGAGTCCCACTTGTCTATCAATTTCAGGCGGGAGATATTCTCCAGAATCTCCGACAGCTGTCCTACTATGTAGGCTGCACAACTCGGACATACCTTCAACAAATGCTCGTGGGATGTCGTCGAACTCACAGGCTCCAAGATTGATATGCTGTAGTAGACAGGTACCTCGTGATGGCAGGTATACTTCGAGACAGACGTTACCTCTGATGCGGTTTCCTTCATTGTCATATTTTACTTTGTTTAGCCAAATGTCACCTGATTTGATTCCAAATAATAGGTCTTCCTTGAACGTACAATCCTGCCACCATTCATCGGTAATGTTGATGCATCGTTTGACCCAAGGAAGCTCGGATCTATTAGCATTGATAAACTCCCTAGCATCAGGGTGGGATAGGTCAAGGTGAAGAACAATGGCACCATTTTTATAAATCCCACCCCGTCGTAGTATTTCATTTAAAGAAGAATAAATTTTACCAAAACTGACAGGACCAGAAGCAGTTACTCCTGACTCTCTTGTGTAACCTTTTGGATCAAGTTTAGAGAGATGAATAGCACAGCCTGCACCATATCTAAGGGCATGTGAAGCGAACCTCCAGCTAGCCTCAATACCATTTGGGCCTTCCATTTCATTTTCAACTACAAATACAGTGCAGCTGACAGGTAGGCGATGTGTAGGATCATCGATCCATGATTGAACACGTCCTGTACGTGAGATATAATTAGTCATTGAGTAGATCAGTTAGGTTTGGAGGTTTGTAGTTTGGTCCTTTTAAGACCTTACCGTCAGGGCGGTAAATAGGTTGTCCATTTTCATCTAGTTTGGACATGTTTGATTTATGCACACGATCCATAGCTTCATCTAGATCCCAACCTTCGTTAGCAGCAAACTGATAACAAACATAGACAAGATCACAAAGCTCTTTTAATTGTTCGTGTTCATCTTTTAAATGAAAGGCTTCATGAAACTCAGACCATTCTTCATCGATCAAAGATTTCTGAGTCATCGTCCCATTCGGTGAATTGACCACCGAGTAAGCGTCCCGAAATTCTTTTGCCTGACTCAATAGTGTTGTTCCAGTCTGATTGTGTTTTGTCGAGTTCATGTTGTAAATAGTGGATTGCTTTGGCTAAGTCTTTTCTTTTGTCTCCTTTGTGTTCACAACGACAAATGTATTTAACAGCATTAGCTTGAAAGAAACTAAGGTTTTGATTAACGATGAAGTCTCCTACTTCCCAGTTGTTTCCGTAGTGTTCAGGTGATTGGGCCATTGTTTTACTAGGTTGGATACGGTGTTAGCTAAGGCAAAGTTTTGACGTTGTAACGCCATAAACAATGTAATAATATCTGTCTTATCAGCTTTAGGTAGAAGGTCTTCAAGTCTTCTTATCTTGAAGGACTGTTCCACTGTCAACTCTATAATCGGAGGAGGGGGTAAAAAGGATGGGCTGTTTTGCTCTCCAGTCATAATCATTAGTGGTAAGGATCTTTGCAAGTCTTGCGTTTTGTAGTGCAATGTCTTCACTAAGATCTTTCTCAGCAAATGCATTAACAACTGTTTTCCAAGTGTAACCTTTTTCTTCAAACAAAGCAACTGCCCGTTTAATTCCAATTCCAGGTACACCACTGTAGCCATCTGTTTGGTCGCCTGCAAGCGTCTGTATCAGGTGCCAGCGTTGTCCCTCTGCTTCGTCCACATTCACGGTTTCATCCATGTTGTAGAGCCTTCCAGGTATCTGTCGCATGTCCTTGTCAGGACTGACGATAATGTTACCAGGATATTTGGTAGCGTAGATACCCATACTATCATCAGCTTCAAGAGTCGGTAGTATTACTACTTCGTACTCATCTTTGAGAGCATTGATAACACGTTTGTATCCACAGGGTTTTTTACGATTACGGTGACCTTTGTAAGCAGGCATGATTTCCTTACGAAAGTTAGAGCTATCACTAAAAAATAAAACTACTTCAGGTACATCCCACATGAACTTATTTTTAATTTTATTTAGTTCACGTTTAACTGCTGCGTATGCTTCACTAAATTTGCTGACAACTACAATTACATCATCACCGAAATCAAGGTCTGATTCTGCTCCAGCGCAGGCTTTGTAAACAATGTAATCTGCGTCAACAAATAATTTCATTTACCTTGGCCTCTATATTTCTTTTTACCTTTACGTGGCTTACTATGTAAACCGTTACCTTGACGGGTTTTCTTTGATGTAAACGGAACTACGGTTTGTACTCCCATCATTGACTTACTTCTCATTAGTGGGTTTCACTCCAGTTGTTTCCGGTTTTTGCTTCTGCGTCGATTCTGATTCTGAGGTTGTAGTATTCTCCAGCTGCGAGACTGCTAAATACCAAGGATGTTGATAAGTCAGCTGTCTGTTCAGGGGAACACTCGAATTGCAATTCGTCATGTATAAAGGCTAGTTGAGAACAACATAAATTTAATTCTTTAATGTTTTGTTGATTGATAACCATCCAACGTTTTGCCAGGATGGCGGAATTACCCTGAAGGCAGTAATTTAACGCTTTATGCGGGCTATCCACCATAATTTTTCTGCCATCGATAGCTTTGATAAATCCTCTTTCTGAAGCTGTTTTGATAGATGCCAGGAGTTTATCGAGTCCATCAATCGCGTCAATATATGCCGCTCTGATTTCTTTACCTTTTTTCTTGGCTTTCGGGGATGAAAGAAGTTTGTCATAACTGTGTCCAATTTTTTCGTCACCTGCGCCATACAGGAAAGCATACGTTACGGTTTTTACTAATTTTCTAGATATTCCTATCTTGTCAGCATTTACTTGGTGGATGTCTCCGTTAAGTAGGATGTCTGCATATCGTCCATCATCATATCTGGCAAGGAAATGAGACAACATACGTAACTCAATCCCAGACAAATCAGCAGCGACCATAACTTGACCCGGAGATGGTAAGAAAAGTTCTCTAAATCGTGGGTCACTAGGTACTTGGGCAAGATTTGGGTTTCGGTGTGCACATCTAAAAGTTGACGTAGCAACAGAACAATGGTGATGTATTCTATTAGCAGTCGTAGATAGCTTCAGCCATGCGTTCACGCCTTCGGAGAGGAGTCCAAGCATTTTCTGAACCGTCAAGCATCTCAGGAACATCATAGAAACTTCTGACCCAATCTCCTTCAGGGTCGGCTCGTCTATAATACACTTCCCAGTGGCAGTCAGATTGGTCGGCTTCCATCCATAAAAGGTCTTTAGAATCCATGCTTGATGATCTCGTGATGTAGGGTTTAGTTCTTTAAGGCGTGTAAGTGGAGCGTCTTTGACATAGCCTTGGGTCCGATTATCTCGCTTAGGAGTAAATACTGGTCCGGCAACGAAAGGGTGCCTGTCACGTAGTAGTTGATAAGTTTCTTCAAGCTCTTGTCTGAGAGTTGATGTAAGTTGCCATGCAGAGCGTTCATCAAAGTACCATCCATGTAATTCTTGTTTGGTGAGGATTTCTGCTGCCTCATGTTCTAGCGTAATCCATTTAGGTATGGTTGGAAGTGTGTCCAAAGTTTTCTTGTAACAGTAACGTCTTGTATCATGTAGTCTTCCATTTCTGGTGACCATTCTTGCCAATCTGTGTCCTTGCAGTAATCACCTTTAGCTTCGTTGAGACGGTAACCCCAAGCAGCTAGTGAATGTGATCCATACAATTTGAGTGGCATACCATCCCAAGTTTTTTGTTTATCAATCTCTATCAAGTTCGGGTGATAAAGACGACTAAGCAAAAGAGTATCCAAGCAATCACCAATACGTCTAAACCATGGATAAAATTTAGTGATGATACTAAGGTCATAATTAATAATGTTATGACCAACAATATAATCAGCGTCTTCGAGGTATTGGATAGCGCGGACGATAGGTTCCGACGCTGATCTCTCTGTAGCTGCCGTAAACGATTGATCATTAAAGACCATCGTTTTTTTAGTGTTGGTGTCGTAGATACAAAGACAGTGAATTTTTGTAGCATCGTTTAATAGTCCATCTGTTTCTAAATCAAAGATCAGCATTCAACGTCCTTGCCATTGATAGGTTTTATCAATAAACTTAGCACGTTTTACTGCCTCTTCAGTAGGAGGGTTTGGTTTATGCAACGCTAAATCAATACGAAATTCTGTACCTTCTCTAATAAACTCTTCATTCATTGCTTCATAATCAGAAATCTGTTGTGGCGTCAAACTCTGCTGGTGCTGTGGTTTCATTGAATTTACAAGTGGATAAGTCATAATTTAATCTACAAGCAATGCCTGTTTCCCCAGAGTAGCGATTCTTGAGAACTCTAACAACTGTATCAGAGTGTTTAGTTTCACTCTGTTGATTTCTTTCGAGTCCAATAACTGCATCGCTAAGTTGAGCGATTGCCGCACTTCCTCTAAGTTGTCCGAGTGTAACACGTGCACCTTCTTCATGGTTTTGATCGGATGATCCCCGTTTTAAATGTGATACTAAAAATAATACAATACCAGTGCGTTCAACAAGTGAACGTAACCGTGTCATCGTTTGGTCTATCATTCGTCTCTCATCCCCATCAAGTCCACTCATAAGAATAGATAGGTGATCAAGAAAGATAATCTTACAATCAAGTCCTGAAGCTAGGTATTCTATCCTGTTGTAAATAATATCAGGATCAAAACTACCAAACCCATCAAAAAGATAAAGGTTCCATTTATCAATACTTGCGTCAAATGCTTTTGTAAGTTCATCATGAGTATGTTCACCTAATGCTAGGTTCTTGCCTACAGCAGCAGACATCAACCCTAAAGCTGTACGGCGGTTTGACTCTTCAAGTGCCAAGTATCCAACCCGCTCTCCGTTCGATAACAAGTGAGCAGCCAAGTCTCGACACACGGACGACTTGCCTTGGCCTGATCCTGAAGTAATTGTGACAAGCTCTCCGCGCCTAATCCCGTGAAGCTTTGACTGTAATCCTTGAAATGGGTAGTCATAATCTGCTGGTGGTTGTGGTGTTGTAACTAATTCAAGTAAAGATTTGGCATCTACAATACCATCAGGTCTGAATTCCTTACGTTTAAAGAATGCATCATCGATAGCCTTGTAATCGCTAGCTTGTAAGGCGTCTGAGAGATCTTTGTAAGCCTCTAGACGGGCGATGTAAGCCTTACCAGGTGGTAATACACCTGCAGCTTCTTCAGCAGCCTTCTGACCGGCTTCATCAGAATCAAACCAAAGTACGATTTCACTGTAGCCTTGAAGAAACTCAAGGTTTTTTTGAATTGCTTTCTTGGCTCCGGCTGCACCACTAGGTAATGATACTACAGGCCAAGTTGGGTATAGCTCTCCATAAGACACACAATCAAGTTCACCTTCTGTGATGATTATGCGTTTACCACTACTTCCCCATAAATGTTGACCGAAGAATGTACCAGGTGACTCTCCTTCATAAGTAAATTGTTTGTCTTTGGTTTTTATTTTAGCACCTTTTACAATGCCAGATGGATCGTGATAGTAAAACCTTAACTTGTCCCCATCACGATATACTTTAAATTTCTCACAAGTTTTCTGACTGATCTTGCGTTTCTGCAGCCGTTCGGCTGAGCCTTTGATCTGCACAATAGAGTTGGTGTGAATGTGTGTTGTTATTTCTTGTCCATCAGTGTAAGTATGGCATACAAAACAATAGCCATGGCCATCTGTATAGATACTATTACCATCAGATGAGCCACAACTATTACATGGTGCATGTCTTACAAATTCAGAGGAACCAGTCGATTGGGATATTGTGGAACGATGTCCACGGTATGTTATGTTTGTCACACCATTTAGCGTATGTCGTCTTTGATCCTTTACTAATTTTATTATATGGTGCTTGAAAGACCATACGTAAATCAAGCTCAGGGTGTTGTTCTTTTACGTTCTTGATCTTACGTCGATCTTCAGCTTCCCAATAACCTTTACATTCTAAATATATTCCGTTAGGTAATAGAAAATCAGGAGTGTAGATATGCTGGATGATATAAGGAACCTTAGTAGATTCATACTCATATTTTACACCTAGCTCACACATAAGATCAGCGACTCTTTCTTCGAGACCTGATCGAAATGCCATTAAAAATCATCATCCTCTACAGTTTCTGATGGTGTTACATTAGGCTCACCAGCCTTAAACCCTTCAGTTTTACCAAAAAGTGCTGCAACATCTTCTGTAGACATATCACCAGTATCTACACCAGCTGATGTATTGAGAGACACCAATTGTACACCAACCAATTTAAGGCTTGTGCCATACGTAACCCCATCACGGAGAATATACGGCTTCTGATAGAACGCAAGCTTAACACGACTACCAGCATACATAGGTGTATTATCATCAGAAATAATTGTCCCTTCAGTATCCACAACAGGTGGTCGGGCTTCTTCATTCCAAGAGAATTTAATTTTGTATTGTCCTTCAGTAACTTCTTCCCAAGGTTCAGGCTTAAGTGTAGAACGCTTAGGATTCTTCAGTTTAGTTTCAGCCCATTTTAGGGATTCAACACGATCATCTTCTAGTACATCAACCATTGATTGATCAACTAGAGCAGCAAGAGAATAACCAAACTTACTTGGTTTCAGTACAGCTTGATAACCTTCAAGGACTACAGGCTGTGCGGTTTGGTGGATTGTACGTGGCATTTAACAGAAAAAATAAGTGGAATCAATTACGGAGCTAGGTTCTAGATCTCCAATAATCGGTGGGTTAGACTCTGCTCCTATTTGGTTAGCAAAGTCTTGCAAGTAATTGTGTTCGGCAAAGAGGTGCATATATGTCTCTCGTACAATTGCACTGAGAGAAGACATGTCGGTAGCACGACACAATACAGAATCATGAATGAGAGCGATCGGTGCATTGAAAGCCAATGCGCTAAAGTGGAGCAAGGAAGCATCGAGTGAATGTATTAAATTAGGCGCTGTTGCATTTTTGTGATGTTGTTTGTCAACCTTGTCGCTATCTTGTGTAGCAACAGTTAGTTTACAACGACCAAGCAACTGCAATTCTAATTGAATTGTTTCTTTTTTCATGAGCTTTTGAGTGACAACAAAACCTGATGGTGTAGACCATGTTAGTTCTGTTTTACCCAAGTCGATTGCTTTAGCAACCTCCTCTTCAATCCAACTCATAACAGCCATAGGACCAGGTACTACCTCATCCATAGCATTTCTAACAGCGATGACAGTTTTTGTCAAGTCATCTTTATCAATCTCAATACTTTTTTCAAGTAGTGCGTCCTTGATGTACCCACGATTAGAGAAAGGTTTTGCATTGTAAGGTACGGTCATTACTACTCTTTTGACTACCTTTCTATCCATATGATTACGAATAGAACTAGGGCAGAAAGGAGTAGCAGTACGAGCGACGACAGCATAAGCATCCTGTGGTTTATCAGACGGTAATACGTTAACAAGACTAGCAGTATTCTTATCTTTAGCAAGACCTGCTAATATCTGTAACCCGCTACAAGTAGCATCTGTAGCTACAGGCAAGCTTGTAAAATGACGATCACACTTAAGCACACAATGATAATACTCGTCACATGCTGAAAGAAATTGCCATGGTTCATCAGCTGCTTCCCATTCGTGAATGTGTAAGATAGGATCACTAGCGACACAAGTTATAAGATGAGTATTGTTTTTTACCCAATCTAATCTTTCTTGCATCGTAGCTTTATCTAGACCATAAGTAGTAGCTACTTGAAAAGCTAACCAGTCTTCAGCTTCAGGAGTCATGTAAGCTGATTCAGCAAAAGACAATAAACTTTTTCCAAAGTCTGTGTCTTGTGGTGTTAAAAATGCAGGAATTGGGTAAGCTCTACCTCTGTAATCAAAAGACCAAGGAATAAAAAATTTATCTTTACTCTTAAATCTTTGTACAGCTTCCATTGTCATTCTTGTTCTACATGACTTCTTAAACTCTTGTGCTTGTAGATTGTAAACATCAGCAGCTTGTCTATTATAATTATGACGAGCTTCTTTATTAGTTGCTATGTCTACAGGCTTAGGAGGTAAGTCATGATGAATAATAGGGAGAAACTTACCGACAGCTCGTTCCAATCTATCTAGTTCTTCCGCTACACCCACAGTAAAGGGGTTTAGACGGTAAGCAACCTTCTGAATTCGATTCAAGAACTCAATAGGTCTCTCTCCCTGTATACATGTGGGGTTACCGCGACGCACCATATCATGCCCACGCATCACCTCATTTAAGATGTAACCGCCACATTTTTCATGTGTCCAGTCATTAGGTTCGATGAGCATTGGCCAAGCAAGTGGGCTGAATAACTCAGCATCACGCATTACTGCGTCCTTGATCTCAAGAAATTCTGGAGTTGGTACAACATAGTGGATACGTTTGCGTCCTTCTTGTTGCATGTCTTTTGTGAACCACCCGCTGCTTTGCATGATGCAGTCAAGTAACCAGCCTCCAAGTTTAATGCGATTAGCTCTGCCCCATGCATTCCATTGTTTAACGTCATAGCGATTCATTAAAGTACGGATTACAACTATTTTTTGTTGTGTACCTATTGAACGATGCCAATAGTTTTCTTTTAATACATGTAACAAGCCTGGTGCATGTGTTTCGTAGTGACGCATTTGACATTCTTGCTCAACAGCAAGACCTATAGCATCACACACATTTACTGTTTGATTACTTTTATCTTTGTATGAAAAAACTTTATCAAATGTTAGTTTAACAGCTAATGCAGCAGCAGCTAACGGCTCAACATCAGCAAGATATTGTTGTATCTCTTTGAATGCCTTACCTGCTTGTCCTTTAGTCAGCCTAGCTGTAGTGTCTTCAATACGTGCAACCACAAGAGGCAACAAGGTATCGATAGAAGCAGCTCCGTAAACAGTAGCAGACGCATACGATTTGTTTTCTAAGTCGTAGGTGTTCTTATGTAGACGCTTGAGACCTTGTGAAATAGCATCACGCTCAAGCTGGATCTGTTCGTCGATTTGTGCTGGTGTCGGCAAATAAGTCCTCCGTAACTGCGTCCTTGATGAATGTGTAGCATTGTGCTAGCTCAGGATAGTCCTCACTAAATTCTTCAAACTGTTCAATCGTAATCAGGCTCATTTGTTTTAGGTGAAATAAAGTGTAGTTGTTCGTCAGTGCAGACAACAAATTCGTTGCCGTTCTTCATTAGTTTTTTGATCTTATTTTCAGCAGCATGTTTCTTTTGATAGATATGCTCTTTGACTTTGCCTTTTGTAGTTGTCTCGCGGATGATACAACATATTGAACTAGGTAACTCCCAACCGCTTAACTTCCAATCAGCAAACTCTTCAAACGTTGGTGCATAAAGAAACTCATCAGGAACTTCTTTCCATTGTTGCCAGTTGTTAGGTAGATATGGTTTTTTACCACTCATAATCGTCTAAGATGATGTTCTTTACATTACGTGATCCACCGGACAATTCAGCAGCAGCCCACGCAGCATGTTCTAAATTGGGTGCAAGTAAGAACCGCACCTGATCATCTAGTGTTGTAGTGTAACGCCATGTCTTAGGACGTTCTGATTCTTTACGCATGGCAATCATAGAATATCGGTGGGTTTGATGTACTGCGCCTTCAGAGCCTCTGCACGCTCTTTAAGCTTCTTTAGTTGTCTTTGTACCCACAGCGTTTGAAAGCCTGCTGTAGGGGCATGTGGACGTGTCTCGTTTGGCATAGTAGCGTGAGGTGATACGATTGGAACGTTGATACACTGTTGCCGTGGCAAATAAGCCTAACATGCCGACAACAGCAAGGATGATTGTGGTTTCAGTTGGCATTAATTAGAAGTAGCAATTTTTTCTGATGTTTCGCGTATGAAACCAGAAGGACATAAATCCTTCAAATAATCAATGACAAAGTCTTCAATAGGCTTGTCACCATACAACTGTGCGTCCATGTAATCAAGTGCATTGATTACAGCAGTCCACTCTCTTTTAGTAAGAATGAGGTGATGATTTATTGTTTCAGTTAGCATTAGTAGAAAGTGATAGTAGTGCTTCAGCCCAATCCATTGCTAGATTGAAATCATCATCCGATGTTTCCATAGGTTTACGATTCCACTTTGCATAAGCTGATACATACTTAGGATTGTTGAGTATGCTTTTGGCAGTTTCAGTTGGCATTAGTTGTCCTCCGTGATGGTGTCATTCTTGTCAACATACTTTTGCAGTGCTGCAATCATTTCTTTTGCAGAATCAATTGTATGATCTTTAGTCTTTAGTTCTGCAAAGACACTACGCTTACTACATAATGCATTGCGACAAGCCATAAACATGGAGGTAGCATCTACACCATTGATGCAAATAGTGTTGTCTTCATAATCATGTAGATTAATAGAGTCATCACACTCTGCCCAAAAGACTGAAGCATCTTTCATATAGTATGTGTACGTGACTGAAGGTTGTGAAAGCATTGCTGCGTCCTTGTAAT
>Ga0181394_1000954_pt1 | contig 12624 bp, 26 predicted proteins | sample 17SPOviralmetaG_FD_130123 | JGI IMG/M metagenome (GOLD analysis project Ga0181394, IMG submission 130123) | Marine viral communities from the oligotrophic San Pedro Time Series (SPOT) site, San Pedro Channel, CA, USA - 17 SPOT_SRF_2010-11-23 | ecosystem: Environmental > Aquatic > Marine > Strait...
ATGATTGGATTGATAACTTTCAGCCGCCAAAAACTGTGCAGGATACAGTGAGAAGGGTGCATGAGTTAGAACTAGAAATAGCTAGGCTTAAACTGCTGTTGGAAAATAAACAATGATTCAAGCGCTAATCGGTCCGGTCACAGGACTTCTAGATAAATTTATTGAAGACAAAGACCAGAAGAACAAGCTGGCGCATGATCTTGCCACGATGGCGGACAAGCATGCTCAAGAGCTTGCTAAAGGTCAGCTTGCTATAAATGCCGAAGAGGCCAAGCACCGTAGTATATTTGTGGCGGGTTGGAGGCCCTTTATTGGCTGGACATGCGGTATTGCGTTAATGGCACACTTTGTTTTATTTCCTGCTACTGACTTTATTACAGCGTATATGGGGCTGGAAGTGCCGCCGATGCCTGCTTTTGATATGGACAGTTTGATGACTGTATTACTAGGTATGCTCGGTTTGGGTGGAATGCGTAGCTTTGAAAAGTTCAAAGGACTTACTAAATAATGGAAGCAAACTTTTTTAAGAGCCTTGAGATGGTGTTGCACCACGAAGGCGGTTTTGTGGATCACCCAAAAGATCCGGGCGGCGCAACTAACAAGGGAATTACGCACAAAACATATGCGGACTTTCTTGGTCGCCCTTTGGAGGATGTGAGCGAACTGAAAAACATCCCGGAGGAACACGTTCAGCAGATTTACAAGAACGGTTACTGGGACAAGGTAAAGGGTGATGAGTTGCCCGGCGGCGTAGACTTTTGCGTTTTTGATTGGGCCGTGAACAGCGGGCCGGGTCGCGCAGCAAAAGCTCTACAAAAAGCGGCCATGGCTTCGCAGGACGGGGCCATCGGCCCCATGACTTTGGCGGCTGTATCTGAGTATACGCCTGCCGAAATTGTAGAGTCCATAACCAAAAGCCGCATTGAATTTTACAAGAGCCTAAAGACCTATGACACATTCGGCAAAGGTTGGTTAAGGAGAGCAAAAGAAACTCGTGACTTTGCGTTGGAACTGGTATAACACTATATCAGACTTAACGCGGAGATATACGAGTGGATGAAATATACTTTGCTGAAGCTGTTTTTCGGATTATTCGTGAACGGCGTCAGGGTGTTCAAGACTTATTAATTTATGACAACGTGTCGAACATGGAGCAGTATCGTGAGCTCATGGGTAATTTAAAATCCCTAGATCACGTGGAACAGGAACTCAAGGGCCTGCTAGAAAAACAGGAGCAAAGCAATGGCTGAAGCGCAAGTTAACCTTGAAAGCGTTTCCGAGGGTGTCGCAAACCTCACAGAAGCGTACAAGGATGTTACCGATAAGGTATTAGACCCCGAGTCAATCGGCGGGTCTCTCTTAGAAAGAATGCCATCCCCGACGGGTTGGCGTTTGCTTATTCTCCCCTACCGTGGAAAAGGTAAAACTGATGGGGGCATTTATCTCCCCGATACAGTGGTTAATGAGCAAACCGTATCTACACAGGTTGGCTATGTTCTCAAAGTTGGAGAGCTAGCTTATAAGGACGAGGAAAAGTTTCCTGCCGGTCCGTGGTGTGAGCAAGGTGATTGGGTGATGTTTGCCCGTTACGCTGGTTCTAGGTTCAAGATTGATGGCGGTGAGGTTCGCATCTTAAACGATGACGAAATCTTAGCGCGTATTCAAGAACCTGAAGATATTCTACATTTCTAGGAGATATTGATGTCAGAAGATAAAAGAGAAGACCAGATCGAACTAGATCTGGAGGATGAGCGGGAAGTAGAGGTTTCTGCTGGTGGTGGCGACGACGATGACGGTGAAGAGCAGCCGTTAGCCGCATCCGAAGAAGATAATTTTGATAAAGCCGAGAACGCCACGCAAAAACGTATTGATCGCTTGACTAAGAAAATGCGTGAGGCGGAGCGTCAGCGCGAAGAAGCTATTAAATATGCTCAAGGCGTACAGTCCGAGGCGCAAAAGCTTCAACAGCGTATGAATGCCTTGGACACCAACTATGTTAACGAGTATAGCACTCGCGTAGAAACTCAGATGGGCACCGCCGAGCAAGAGCTTGCCCGTGCTATTGAGATAGGTGACACAAACGGCGTTATTGAGGCCCAGCGTAAGATAACTGGTTTGGCTATTGAAAACGACCGCGCTAAACAAGCAAAAGTCCAACAGGAGCGTTACGCTCAACAGGCTCAGGCTCAAAGGCAACAGCAAGTCCAGCAGCCCATGCCGCAACAGCAGCCCCGTCGGCCAGATCCAAAAGCCGAACAGTGGGCGCAACGCAATAGCTGGTTTGGTGACGATGAGGCTATGACTTATGCCGCTTTTGGTGTACATAAGAAGTTAGTAGAGGATGAAGGGTTTGACCCACAGTCCGATGACTACTATAATGAACTAGATCAGCGTATGCGAGCAGAATTTCCGCATAAGCTCAACGGTGGTAGCAAACGGCCCGCTCAGACGGTTGCTTCCGTATCCCGCAATACCTCTGGGCGCAGTAGTGGGAAAAAGGTTAGACTCACCCCTAGCCAAGTCGCAATAGCGAAGAAATTGGGTGTGCCGCTTGAAGAATACGCGAAATACGTGAAGGAGTAAGGTAATGAGTGAACAGACAATTAATCGGACTTCTCGCGCAACACAAACTCGGGAGAAAACGGCAAGGCGTAAGCCGTGGGCTCCCCCGTCTATGTTAGATGCACCGCCTGCACCGGATGGGTTCAAGCATCGTTGGATCCGGGCTGAGACCCGTGGTTTTGACGATACGAAGAACGTCAGCGCAAAAATGCGCGAAGGATGGGAACTGGTTCGTAAGGATGAGTACCCCGACTTTGAGGCCCCGGTAATTGAATCAGGTAAATACGAAGGTGTATTTGGAGTAGGTGGACTTATTCTTGCCCGCATACCGTTGGAAACGGTTGCAGAACGGAAGGCATATTTCGATCAACGGAATGCTGACCAGATGCAGGCTGTAGACCACGATATGATGCGCGAGAATGCTCATTCAACCATGACGATTACTAAACCTGATCGTCAATCTCGTGTAACCTTTGGCGGTCCACAAAGATAAGGGCCGTCCTGATTAGGAGAAAAATCAAATGGCAAATCAAGAAACTGCCTATGGTCTTCGTCCTATCGGGCTTGTTGGTAGCGGTGCAAATTCAACCGGTGTAACCGAATACGAAATTGCTTCCAACAACACCAATGCCATTTATCAATACGCTATTGTAGTTCCTACTGCGGCTGGCGTAATTGATTTTGCGGGTGCTACTTCTGGTGGTACTACGCAAGCTTTGGGTGTCCTGATGGGGATTCAATACCACGACTCAGTACAGAAGAAGCCTGTATGGCTGAACTACTGGCCGGGTTCTGGTTCTGTAAGTGTTGACACTAACTATCCTGTAAAGGCTCTGGTTGCTGACAACCCTAACCAACTGTTCAAAGTAGCGTCTGACGCATCATTGACAGACCGTGCAACGGCTCTGGCAGGTGTGTTCGCTAACGCAACTTTGGGCACATCAGCCCGCACTGGCGACTCCAACACTGGTATCGCAAACGGTGCACTTAGCGTGTCTTCTATCGCTACAACAGCTACTCTGCCTTTGCGGATTGTTGGCATCATGGATGATGAAGCTAACAGCGACTACACCGCAGCAGGCATTCCGCTGATTGTTCGGTTGAATGCACATTTCAACGCAGCAACTCGTGGTTTCGCTTCGCAGACAACTGCGGACGCAACCGGCATTTAAGGAGGGAATAGAAAATGGCTATTTCTCGCGCACAACTAGCGAAAGAGCTTGAGCCCGGCCTAAATGCCTTGTTCGGTCTTGAGTATGATCGCTACGAAAACGAACACGCTGAGATCTTCGACGAAGAGTCATCAGATCGTGCATTCGAGGAAGAGGTGATGCTCGGTGGATTTTCTACAGCACCGGTCAAGGGTGAAGGCTCTGCCGTCAGCTTTGACGACGCTAACGAAACATACACTGCTCGTTACACACATGAGACAATCGCACTGGCGTTCTCAATCACTGAAGAAGCGATTGAAGATAACCTGTACGACCGTCTGGCATCTCGTTACACAAAGGCTCTGGCCCGTTCAATGGCTCAGACCAAGCAGATCAAAGCTGCCTCAATTCTGAACAATGCGTTCAGCACAGGTAGCCCAATCGGCGACGGTGCAGCACTTTGCTCTTCCGCACACCCATCACTTTCAGGCAACCAGCGCAACTTGCTGTCAGTTGCAGCAGACCTCAACGAGACTTCTCTTGAGCAGATGCTGATTGACATTGCTGGTCTGACTGATGAGCGTGGCCTGAAGATCGCAGTTCGTGGTACAAAGCTGATTATCCCGAAAGAACTGCAATTCATTGCAGAGCGGGTAATCAACTCAAACCTTCGTTCTGGTACAGCCGACAACGACGCAAACGCCATGAAGAATATGGGTATGTTGCCTGAAGGGGCGGTGGTTAACCACTTCCTGACAGACACAGACGCTTTCTTCATTAAGACGGATGCGCCAAACGGCTTCAAATACTTCAACCGTGCACCAATCAAAACTGCCATGGAAGGTGACTTCGACACCGGCAACATGCGGTTTAAGGCCCGTGAGCGTTACAGCTTCGGGGTTTCCGATTGGCGTTGCGTGTTTGGTACTCCGGGTGCCTAATAACATTTCTAACGGATTTGAAAGGGCGGCTTCACAGTCGCCCTTTTTTATTGTAAGATGATTTATCCCTGACAGTCCGGGTTTTTGGGCTGACACTAGCCACGACAGGAGATAGACATGGCTCGTACAACTTTTTCAGGCCCGCTAAAGGTAGATACTGCTTTCTGGGCAAACCCAATTGAATTTGCAAATCTTCCAACTGCTGCCGCAGCCAACGAAGGCTACATCTACTATGTATCAGATGCTCGGAAGGTTTCTGAATCCGCTGGTAATGGTACAGGCAACCTTGTGTTTTCTGATGGTTCAAACTGGATCCGTGTAGACACTGGTGCAACAGCTACTGCGTAAGGGGGCTTAAATGGCGGACTCTGATGTAAAATCAAAGCGCATTACTGCAACGGGGTCACTCGCTGTTGGTCCTGCACGAATTCGTCAGATACAGTTGAAAACAGCCGCAGGTACTCCCCGCCTTACCGTCACTGACGGAAGCGGCGGGGCTACCGTGCTTGATCTGGACTTCAACGCATCTACAACGCATTCGGTTAACATCCCGTCGAACGGTATTCGTGTAGACGATATTTATATATCTGTCGCCACAAACCTTACGGCGATAACGGTGTTCTATAACTAGGGGGTGTAAATGGCGGGGTCTGACATAAAAGCAAAAACCTTGACCGCTAGCGGGACGGTATTTGCCGGTCCAACAAGGTTAGTTGCTGTTCATTATATGGGTCACACATCTACGGGCGTAATAGAGCTTAAAGATGGGGGCTCTAGCGGAGCTTCCATCTTTTCTTTGCACGTAAAATCAAACGACTCCGGAGATTTAACCATACCGGCAGAAGGCGTTAAGTTTAATACAGACCTTTACGCAGACCTAACAAATGTAACAAGCGCAGCATTTTTCTTTAAGTGAGTTATGAATGGCTCCTCGTAAAGCTACTATGCCAAAAAAGAATAAAAATAATTTTCGGCCTACCGAAAAAGGGGCGGGGATGACTAAAGCCGGGGTAGCAGCCTATCGCAAAGCAAACCCCGGTTCTAAGTTAAAAACTGCTGTTACCGGTAAGGTCAAAAAAGGTTCTAAAGACGCAAAACGTCGTGCATCATACTGTAGCCGTTCAAAAGGCCAGATGAAGATGCATAACATAAATTGTAAAAAGACGCCTAAAAAGCGTATTTGCGCCGCTCGTAGAAGGTGGAAATGCTAAGATGAAAACAGTAGATGTATTAGCTCTTTTAGAGAAACATGAAGAAGAGTGTAACCGTAGGTACGCGGACATTCAAAAGCAGCTAGATCGCCTAGACATGAGGCTATGGGGCATAGCGTTTTTGATTATCGCCGCGGCCGTTATTCAAAAGGTGTTCTAATGGGAAGTGCAGTAAATCTCGGTAAAGGCGCTTGTCCTGCCCCTAAGACCGTAAAACGCGGTGTTGTAAAAATGAAAAAAGGCGGTGAGGTGAAAAGTGGTGGTAAGATCTGTCCTAAAGGGAAAGCATGGGCTAAACGGACCTTTGACACGTACCCGTCAGCGTATGCAAACATGGCTGCCTCAAAATATTGCAAAGACCCCAACTACGCCAAAAAATCAAAGGGAAAATAATGGGTCAGTTAAAAGAATGGGTGAAGCAAGATTGGGTTAGGATTGGACCAGATGGCTCTATCAAAGGTAAATGCGGTACTTCAAAAGATAAACGTAATCCGGATCGTTGTCTTCCTAGATCTAAAGCTAACAGTCTTACAAAAGCTGAACGCGCTTCAACAGCACGTAAAAAGAAACGTGCAGGCGCTAAAGGAAAGACTACAGTCGCTAATACAAAAGCTGCGAAAGTAACAAAGATGGCTTCTGGGGGCGCAGTAACTCCGCCAAAGCGTCCTTTTAACGGCCCTTGTGTACCCGGAACCGCCGTGGCGAGAGGATGCGGGGCGGTAATGGCTAACCGCAGAAAAAGAACAAAAGGGTCAGTGTCGCAAGCATGACAGCGCTAGCTTTTTATATAGATAAGGAAAAACAGATCTGCGAAGAGATTATCGCATGGTCTGAACACACGCTTCAGAAGCCTAACCCTTTTTACAATAACTTACCGGCTTGCCCCTATGCTCAAAAGGCGTGGCAAGAGAATAAGGTGGCTATACTATTCAAGTATGAAGATAGTTATCAGTGTCTGTACAGCACTATATCTCAATGGGAAGACGTTTTTGACCTTTGTATTATTGTTGATATGGAGTTTGAAAAGGACCCGGAACGGTTTCACACTTACCTAGATGATCTAAATACTGCTATTTCGGAAGGCATCTTTATAGAAAGAGACGTGTGGGTAATGGGCTTTCACCCGCATGATGAAGCAAATGATTTTGTTGATGACCAGTCTTTTATGCAAATGGTAGAAGATGAGTATGCTATGATTTTTGTGCAACGCTTGTCTAAGCTACAAGAATCAGCAGACAAACTTGCGGAAAAAGGTTATTATGACAATTACCTAGTCGAATATGACGCAGAAGCCATATTCAGCAAACGAGCCGAGCTACACAGGAGATTAAAGCATGGCGATGAAACCTCGTAAGATGATGAAAAAGGGCGGCGCAGTAAAGAAAATGCGCGGCGGTGGTATGGTTAAAAAGATGCGTGGTGGCGGCATGGTTAAAAAGATGCGCGGCGGCGGCATGGTAAAGAAGAAGTAAAATGGCCACTTCTGGCAGCACTAATTTTGAATTAGACGTAGCTGATTACGTCGAGGAAGCTTTTGAGCGTTGCGGTCTTGAGGTTCGTACTGGTTATGACCTCAAAACAGCGCGTCGTTCTCTAAACCTCATGCTCGCGGAGTGGGCTAACCGCGGATTAAATCAGTGGACAATTGCTCAAAGGACTCAGGTGGTAACATCGGGCACGGGTAATTACACTTTAAATGCCGACATAATCGACATTCTTTCTGTCGTTGTTCGTCGAGATGGAACAGACTATGGCTTAGAGCGTATGAGTCGAGATGACTATTTGACCATACCCACAAAAACAACATCCGGCAGACCCAACCAGTTTTTTCTTGATCGTCAAATTACCCCTGAATTAAAAGTGTGGCCTGTACCAGACAATAGCACAGATTTAATTATATTTGACGCCTTAACCCGCATGGATGACGCAGACGAATACAACAACACTATGGAAGTACCGTTTCGTTTATACCCGTGTCTTGCCGCGGGGCTGGCTTATTACATTTCTATCAAGAGAGCGCCGAATAGAGCTCAATTGTTAAAAGCAATGTATGAGGAGGAGTTTGAGCGAGCAATGGCAGAAGATAGAGATCGTGCTTCATTTAATGTGGTTCCTCAGTATCAGTATTTTAGGACAAGCTAATGTCTAGGTTTGCGTCTGGAAAAGACTCCTACGCTATATCTGACCGGTCTGGTTTTCGTTACCGGTATAAGGACATGCGCCGAGAATGGAACGGGCTTCTTGTTGGTAAAGATGAGTGGGAGCCAAAACATCCGCAGTTAGAGCCTTTTCGCAAAGTTTTTGATGCGGAAGCGTTAAAAGACGCCAGACCAGACAGGGACGAAAACAAAAACACCACAATTACTTTTCCTATTTTTAGCTTAACGGACGTAACTTTTATAAAAAGCCCTGTCACGGTTGGCGGATTAGGTCAGGTGATTGTTGAAACTCTTTCTAACCCTAACATTGCTGTAACCGGGGTTAATTCTACAACGAGTGTTGGAACAGTTACCGCAGGAGTAGCAATTACACAAACTTTTGCTATAACAGTAGCAAATCCGGGGTCCGGTAATGTCTACTATATAGATACAGTTCAGCAAGATACTCTTAGTCTTGCAGAAGGAAGCACTTATAGGTTTGATCAATCCGATAGCAGCAACTCAGGGCACCCTCTTAGATTTTCAACAACATCGGATGGAACGCATGGCGGGGGTTCACAGTATACAACAGGTGTAACTACCAATGGAACTCCGGGATCGTCCGGGGCATATACGCAAATCACAGTTGCTGTGGGAGCACCAACACTGTATTACTATTGTACAAACCATAGTGGCATGGGCGGACAGGCAAATACACCATGAGTTATACACAAACTACATTAAAACAAGCTATCCAAGATTACGCGGAAAACGACGAAACCACGTTTGTAAACAATCTTGATAACTTTATCCGTAATGCGGAAGAGAAAATACTGAAGCTTGTAGATCTTGATGTGTTCCGCAGGAATGTGGCCGCGGTAATGACTACAGGTAACCGGTTTTTAAGTCAGCCCACAGATTATTTAGCGACCTTCTCTTTGTCTTATAATAACGGCTCCGGCACTGATCACGTTTTTTTAGAGCAAAAAGACGTAAATTTTTTACAGACTTATTGGCCCACGTCATCCACTACCGGGGCACCTAGATACTACGGTATTTTTGATGTTGATAATTTTCTTATAGCCCCTACTCCGGATCAGGACTACACCGTCGAACTACATTATTACTACAGACCTGCTTCTATTACTGGGGCAGCAGGTACGTCGTGGCTTGGGGAAAACGCACCGGATGCGCTTTTATATGGCTCTTTGGTCGAGGCTTATATCTTTATGAAAGGGGACCCTAACCTTTTACAGATGTATAAGCAGCAGTTTGAAGAAGCCGCTCTTCGCTTAAAGAATTATGGTGAAGGCGTAGAAAATACCGAAGCTTACCGCGACGGGTTAGTGAGGATTCAAAAAACATGAACGTGGCAATAGTGGCGCTTGGCGGCTCGTTTTCTGAGTACGTCTTATCGCGCATAAACTCGCAGAAATTTGATGAAGTGTGGGGAATAAATAGCATAGGCGCTATCTTTCACGTGGACAAAACTTTTATGATGGATCCGGCTAGCCGGTTCTTAGACGACATAAAAGCCGGGAAGCAGACAGGAATAGCTCAAGAGTTTCTATTAAAGACTCCAAACAAAGGTCCTATATATTCTTGTTGCACGGATGAAAGAGTTCCAGAAATAGAGCCCTACCCCCTAAAAGAGGTGGTTTCCGATCTTGGTTATGCCTATTTTAACAATACCGTAGCTTATGCAATAGCTTATGCTATCTACAATAAAAAGGTATCTAAGCTTCATTTGTATGGGGTTGATTTTAGCTACAAGCAGAACATAAATTTTGCCGAAGCGGGGCGAGCCTGTTGTGAGTTTTGGTGTGCTATAGCTTTATCAAAAGGTATGCAGATAGAAATAGCTCAAACCTCGGGTTTCATGGACACAAACGTCCCCGAAAACGAAAAGCTTTATGGCTACCACCGATTGCCAGACCCCCTTGTTCAGACCATAAAAGAGGGCAACCTTCTAATCATGCCACAATCTGAGTACGTATCTGAAAACAAAGAAGTTTTACGGCCGCCGGAGCCTTTAGATAATCCGGTTCTTATTGGAAGACATGATGTTCCGGGAGTGACGTATAATGATTAGTGTTGGCACAGGTATAGACGTAGGAAGTATTGGCGTAACAACGTCTAATAATGGCGGATTATCTTCGGATCAAATAGCTGAAATGGCGCGTAAAAAGATTGTGTATGTATCTGATGACGCTCCCCCGGCTATTAAAGAGCAAGCACAGGTTTTTGCGGACAGAGTAGAAGATGTTGTGCGCTTTTACATAGACTTGGCTAAACGCGAGGAGCGTGGTAGTATATGCCAGACTTTGCGTAAAGCTGGTCACAACGACATTGCTGATTTTATTAGGAGACTATAATGGCAATCACCCAAGCAATGTGTACCTCATTTAAGTCACAACTCCTAACGGGTACACACAATTTTACGAATTCAACCGGCAACACTTTCAAGCTTGCTTTGTATGCAATTGGTGGCGGCGGTAAGTCAGGCACAACCGCAACACTGGGTGCTACAACAACTGCTTTTACCACCACAGGCGAGGTAGCTAACAGCGGCTCCTACAGTTCAGGTGGCGGCACATTGACAAATGTGACACCGAGCACAAGTGGCACAACTGCTATCACAGACTTTGCCGATTTAAGCTTCACCACAGCTACAATTACTGCTCGTGGCGCTCTAATCTACAATAGCTCTGCTACGAATGCGGCTGTAGCTGTTTTGGATTTTGGCTCAGATAAAACAGCGACATCTGGCACATTTACAATCCAGTTCCCAACAGCGGACGCTTCAAACGCCATTATCCGCATAGCCTAACGGAGTAAGCCGTGGCTAACATTACGGGATGGGGCAGAGGCACTTGGGGCGAAGGTGCTTGGAATGAAGCCGTTCCCGTTACTGTTACGGGGGTTTCAGCTACAGGTAATGCGGGAACCCCTTTAGCTGGAGGCGGTAGCTTAGTCGGACCCGTTGGTGCAGTAGGCACTATTGGCTTTGGTGATGAACAGGTCACTGCTACCGCTAATGTGTTTCCAACAGGGGTTAGCTCTACAGGAGCAGTTGGCGATGCTGTCGCTCCCGCCGCGGCTATACTTACAGGTCAAGCCGCTACAGGTGTAGTTGGCGATGCGTCTATTGAGGCTAACGTCGTTGTTTCGCTTACAAGCCCGGCGCTTGTTGCTATTAGTTCTGGCAATGTTGTTCTGGAGTCCGCATATGGCGTTACAGGATTGTCAGCAAGCGGAAATATTGGTATTGTCTTTATCTGGGGTCAAATAACCATACGGCCTGACCAACAGGCTAATTGGTCTGATATTACCCCTTCTGGTGCAGGGCCGTGGTCTACCGTAGTCCCGGATCAGTCTGCTGATTGGAAAGAGGTCGCATAAATGGCTAGTTCATATACTACTAGAACAGGGATTGAAAAGCCAAATACTGGCGAACAGTCAGGAACGTGGGGCGATACCACCAACCTAAACTTTGATATTATTGACACCGCACTAAATGGTGTCGTGACGCTTAGTCTTAGCGGCACAAGCTCAAACCTGACTACAACAGATGGCACCATTTCTGATGGCATGAACAAAATGATTGTTTGTGCTGGCTCCCCTTCTGGCACTCACACAATTACGGTAGCGCCAAACACCGCAGAAAAAGTGTACTTTGTCACCAATAGTTCTGGGGAGTCCGTTATATTCTCTCAGGGTTCTGGAGCCAATGTAACTGTTGCAAATGGCGAAAGTCGTATTATTCATTGTGATGGTGCGGGGTCTGGCGCAGCGGTGACAGATTTTACTTCAACCATGGTAGCAAGCACGACTTTCATCAACACTGTTGCGTCAGGTGACGCCACCGCTTTGGCAATCGCGTTAGGATAAGGATATGGCAAATACATTTAAAGTTATAACAAAATCTGGTGTCACTGCACTAGATAACATCTACACTGTAGCGTCTTCGACAACCACCGTTATTTTGGGTGTTGTCCTTGGCAACACAAACACGAGTCAAACCACCGCAACGGTTACACTGTCGTCTAATACAGCAAACCGTGCGGGCAACAATGACGAAGCCAACCAAGATGTCGAGCTTATTACCAATGCTCCAATCCCGGCGGGATCTTCGTTAGAATTGCTTGCGGGTAACAAAGTGGTAATGGAAGCAACTGATGTGTTTAAGGTTTCAGCAGCTAATGCAACTGATGTGACGCTGTCAATTATGGAGATCACCTAATGCCGTATCTGGGTAATCCTCTCGCATTTGCCTATAGCGCAGTAAGCTATCAAGATCTAACTGGAGTTACAGGAGATCCCGTAAAGCGGGGTTTTACTCTTAACAATTCGGTTTTAAATTCTAATGAGCTAGAAGTTTTTGTTAACAATGTTCGTCAAGAACCGTCTGTAGCTTATACGGCTGCTGGCACAACCTTGACTATGTTGGGTGATGTTGAAACGACAGACGACTTTTATGTTGTCTATCAGGGCATGGCAAAGCAGACGGTAAGTCCTGCGACAAGCGCTAACTTGTCAATTACAGACTTGACTCTAAGTGGAGATCTTACATTAGCTAAAGCGGTTCAGGGGACAACCCTTGAGGACACAAGTAACTCGG
>Ga0181394_1000957_pt1 | contig 12607 bp, 19 predicted proteins | sample 17SPOviralmetaG_FD_130123 | JGI IMG/M metagenome (GOLD analysis project Ga0181394, IMG submission 130123) | Marine viral communities from the oligotrophic San Pedro Time Series (SPOT) site, San Pedro Channel, CA, USA - 17 SPOT_SRF_2010-11-23 | ecosystem: Environmental > Aquatic > Marine > Strait...
ATCGTGAAAGGTGGGCATTAAGAAGAATATTTGGGTATCAGTTCCCAACTTCTGCACCCGCTATAAGAGGTCAAGTTGTAGAATCTGGTATAAATATGTTTTTAAATGGCATACCCATAGAAGAAGCTACTGAAAAAATGATTAGTGAATATGATGCTAATTGTTTAAATATAAATGACCCAAAAGTTGATGATGAAAGGAAAAATTTAATTCCTTTGTTAGAACTAGGGACTAAAACTTTTCAAGAATATGCTTATCGGTGGTCGCTTCTAGAGTATCAAAAAAAGGTTGAAGTAGATATAAATGGTATTCCGTTTATAGGTTATACTGACTTTCACTTTGAAGATAAAAATACTAAAGAAGATTTTTTTATTGATTTAAAAACCTCTAAAAATATGCCATCTAAAATAAGTATATCCCATGCTATGCAACAATCTATTTATCAAAAGGCAACTAATTCTAAGCAAATATTATGGTATCTTAAAAATCCTACGAAAACTAAAGATGCAGAATATATAGCTATGTCTCTTGATGATTATTCACAACCTATGAAAATATGTGAACATATTGTTAAAGTTATGGGAAATTATTTAAAAAGTGTAAACACCCCAGAAGAAATTAGAGATTCTTTGGTACCCAATCCCGATAATTGGATTTGGAAAGAAGATACTGTTTTAAAGGCAAGAAAAGAAGTTTGGGGTTATTAACCAAAAAATCCCTTTGGGTTTCGGCTCAAAGGGGTTATAAGAAAATAAGTATATTATGGAGCATATAATGATTATAGACGAAAATTCAAAACCAAAAGAAAAATTAAAAGCATGGTATTTATTTACCGAAGATTTTATTGCGGGGACTCAGCACCTCTCTAACGAGCAGATAGGTGTGTATATTAGGTTGCTATGCTTTAACTGGAATAAAAGGTGTAGAGGTTTACCAAGTAATAATATGGAACTTTATAGGATTGCTAATTGTTTTACTGATGATGAAAAGCAATCATGTAACCTGATAATAAAAGAGTTTTTTATTTATATTAATGACCATTATCAAAATGAAAGGCAACTTCAAGAATATCTTTATATTACTAGGAGGATTGATGCCTCAAAAGTAAATGGTAAATTAGGCGGTAGACCTAAAAAACCTAGCAATAACCCCCCTACCTCTACCCCTACCCCTACTATTACCAAAACCAAAGAAAATAAAGACCATTATTATAATCTTTTTAATAGATTTTGGAAAAATATACCCAATAAAGTAAGTAAGGGAATAGCTGAAAAGAACTTTTTAAAACTAGAAGAAGAATGGCTAGGTAAACCAGAAGAATTAGCTAAAATGTATAATAAATATTTTAATTCAGTAGAAGATAAACAATTTGTAAAACAACCTGCTTTCTGGTTATCAGCTAAAAAGTATTTAGATGAACAGCCAACTAAACAAAGTACTGATAAAATTGAACAATACGACATGAGGTTAAAAATGTTTGTAGAGGCGGTGCAAAAGAAAAAAGGCAGTGAATTTATAAAGAAATATGCAAAACAACATTCATATGACGTACAAAGAGCAATTGAAGAAGGTCATTTTACTAAAGATCAAGCTATAGAATATTTAGATATGGGGAGTTGGGTATAATGATGAGTTTAATTAAAGGTTATAATACTGTTTTTCAATGTATCGGCGATGCTTATGTTAAAAAAGATATACAAAGATTCTATTATGGTTATCAGCTGTGCATAAGAGCAAAAACCAATATGGGTAATTTGCATAAATATTTAATAAACAGGTGCGACTTTAACAGGAAAAAATGTTCTGAAATGTTAAAAGAAGCAAGAAATAAAACTTTAAAATAAATTTTGGAGTGCAATAATGATTACACCATTAGAAAAAAAAAGAGCATCATATTTAACATTTTATTTTGATGGGATATTTGATGTAATTTGTAATGAAAAGGAAAACCCAATAAAAAATTCAAGTGCATATTATAAAAGGGGTTTTGAAGATGGTGTAAAAATTAAACAACATATTGAAAAATATGGCATTAGTAATATTGGAGCAGATAATGGCAAGAAAATACGAAGCTAAAGAAAATTATTATGAACTTAAAAGATTATATAATGAAATAAAAGACACGAGTAAAAGAAGTAAAAGTTTAGATAATGAACGATTTGAAGATGTTTCAGATTCATTAGCTAATAGCGATAAAGAGGGAAAGGTAGAATTATCAAGTTATATGGATTTTTATTTGGGTATGCGTTCAAACAGACAAATAAAAGATATAGTACAACCTGCGGGTTTAAAAGCCACTAATAGTAATTATTGCGACTCTAAGTTTGTAAAGAGTTTAGATTTAAAGGAAAAATAATGAATATAATACAAACAGACATTGAAAAAGTTATTCCATATCAAAATAACCCAAGAAAAAACCAATCAATTGAAAAGGTTTCAAGGTCAATAAAAGATTTTGGCTTCCAACAACCAATAGTAGTTGATAAACAAATGGTGGTCATTGTAGGTCATACTAGGTTATTAGGTGCCAAAAAACTTGGGTTAAAACAAGTGCCAGTCGTTATAGCCGATTTAAGCGACAAAAAAGCAAAAGCCTATAGAATAGCAGATAATAGAGTTAACGAGGACTCTGGGTGGGATAATAAGCTATTACAAGATGAATTAAATGCTTTACTTGATTTTGATATTGATTTGAACATTACTGGTTTTAGTAATGATGAGTTAGATAGTTTATTTGCAAAAGAGGAAGTCGATTTTACCGATCCAATCGGAGAAATAGTACAAGACGATAACCATTTATTAAATGACGTCAAAATGATACAGTTATTTTATGAACCAGAAAATGAAAAGAAATTTAGAGAAATAATTGAGAAAGTAAGAGAACAGCATAATATTGATAATATATCAGATGCAGTTTTACATTGTGTTTTTAAAGAGGAAAAAAACCTAAAGGTATAATCATGAAAACCCTTAAATTACAACCAGTTATGACAGAAAAAGAAGCTGATAGTTTAATAGGTGCTTTTTTAACTGAAAAACATATTAAGCATTTAATTACAGAAGATACCGAAGTTTTTAAGGAAAATGGGGATTTATTATGTGTTTTAAAAAAAAATGCAGTTTCAAATAATATATTAGAAAACGCAAGAATACCATTTAGGAAATCAGCAAAACAATCAAACAACAGAGGTTCAGCATCTGGCGATATTGATAAATTATATAAAATTGGGGATAAAATAGATGGTCGAGTCATTGGCAAAATTAATGGCAGTAAATATATTCCAATATTGAGTAATGGTAAACTTTCTAAAACTTGTTATTCGTTACCCGTCAACAGTTCTGTTATAGGTTTTATGGATAGATACCCAAGAATACCTTACTGTAGAACAACTTCATTTTCACAATCACATTTTAATGAATATAAACTTTGTATTCCTTATATTCAAAGCATTAATGAAGTTTTTAAAAGGTATGCCCCTCATAGGTATAAAGTTCAAAAAGCTATGGCTGATTTATCTTCACAAGATTTTATAATAAATAATACTGCCTTTACAACTGTAACTGTTAATAAAAATTTTAGAACTGCAGGTCATAAAGATCAAGGCGACCTAAAAGATGGGTTTGGTAATTTAGGTGTAATTTCAAGGGGTAAATATAAAGGGTTTCAAACTGTTTTACCAAGATATGGTGTAGGATTAGATATAGGGCATGGAGATGTTGCTTTATTTGATGTTCACGAAGTACATGGTAACACAGACGTTGAAAAAATTAGTTATTTCGAAAGAATATCAATAGTTTGTTATTATAGGGAAAAAATGATTTATTGCGGAACTAAAGAATACGAACTTAATAGAGCTAAAACAGAAACCAAAAAAATAGCTTTACCAGAAGAAATAAAGAAAGCACAAGAAATAAAAATTAAATTAGGGTTAAAATATTAAAAATGTACAAATTAATAATACCATCATTTAAAAGACACAAAACATTAAAAGAAAAAACCTTAAATTATTTATCACAAACAAATGTATCCCCAAAAAATATTTTTATTTATGTTGCGAATGAAGAAGAAAAAACTATTTATAAAGATTTCTTAGATAAAAATTCTTATGCCGAAATAGTAGTTGGTAAAAGAGGAATACCACAACAAAGAAACTTTATTCAAAAAAGCCATAAAATTGGCGAAAATATTTTTATGTTAGATGATGATTTAAAAACTATATCAACAAAAATTAATGATAAAAAATTAATTCAGATTGAAGATTTAGACGATTTTATCAATCATGCTTTTAATACATGTAAAAAAAATAAAGTAAGATATTTCGGAACATACCCAGTTGATAATCCTTATTTTATGAAAAATAATATTTCATTTGATTTAAAATACATCGTTGGAAATGTAATAGGTGTTATTAATAATCATGAAGTATTAAGAGATGAGGGCGAGGAATGTAAAGCGAGACTAGATTATACTGCGGGAAAAGAAAGCCATGAGATGACTATAAAATATTTTATAGCAGATAAAGGCATTGGTCGGTTTAATTACGTTGCTCCCACTTGTGTTTATTGGGGTGGGGAAGGAGGTCATCAAGTTTCAAGGAATGCCGAGGGAGAAAAACAAGCAACTGATTGGCTATATAAAAAATACCCTCAATATTTTAAAAGGGTTTTACGAAAAAATGGAATGTGGGATTTGGTCATAAAAAGGAAAAAAAACTTGAAAAGCAACATTAAATCCGAGTAAATAATTAATTTATTATTTCAGGAAACTTTACTCAAAGGGAAAATGAGGATTATGGCGAGACCAAAAAAGTATCAAATAGACACAAATCAATTAACTAACTTAGCAAAATTAGGGTGTACAAATATTGAAATGGCAGATTTTTTCGGTTGTTCAGCAGACCTTTTAGAAAAGAGTTATTCGGAATATCTGACAAAAGGGAGAGCAGAGCAAAAAATGAGGTTAAGACAGCTTCAATGGAGAGCTTGTGAAAACGGAAATGTAAGTATGCTCATATTCTTAGGAAAAAATATGTTAGGTCAACAAGATAGACTAGAAGAATCAGCATCAGAAGAACCTTTGCCATGGACTAATTAATGCCCTTAACCAAACCGCAAACACAAGTTATAAAAGATAATTCAAGGTTTCGAGTTCTTATTACTGGTAGAAGATTTGGTAAAACGTATCTAGCAATAAATGAATTAGCAAAATTTGCAAGTAGATCAAATCAAAAGGTATGGTATGTAGCACCAACTTATAGACAAGCCAAACAAATATGTTGGACTGAACTAAAAGAAAGGTTAATTGATCATAAGTGGGTAAAAAATGTCAATAACAGCGATTTAACTATTACCTTAAAAAATAATTCAAAAATAACATTAAGGGGTGCTGATAATGAGCAATCTTTAAGGGGTGTTGGTTTAGATTTTATTGTACTAGATGAGTTTGCGGATATTCATAAAGAAGCATGGTATGAAGTATTAAGACCAACGTTATCAGATACTGGCGGTCATGCTTTATTTTGTGGAAGTCCAAGAGGGTTTGGTAACTGGTCATATGAATTATTTAAACAAGGCGAAACTAACAATGAATGGTCATCATTTAAATATACAACTTTAGAGGGTGGTCAAGTAAGTGATGCAGAAGTAGAACAAGCCAAACAAGACCTTGATATTAGAACATTCCAACAAGAGTATGAAGCCACGTTTGTAAATTACTCTGGAATGATTTATTATAATTTTAATAGACAAAAAAATATTATTGATAAATTTGAAAAAAATACTTTATCGTTGCACATAGGTTTAGATTTTAACGTTGACCCAATGACTGCGGTTGTTTCTATTATTGAAAGAGATATAATTATTGTTGTAGATGAAATACAAATTTATTCCTCAAATACTCAAGAAATGTGCGAGGAAATAGGAAATAGATATAAAAATAAAAATATAATTGTTTACCCAGACCCAAGTGCTAGACAAAGAAAAACGTCTGCGGGAGGCTTTACTGATATATCTATTTTGAAAAATGCAGGTTTTGATGTAAGATGTAGAAATACAGCACCTTTGGTAAGGGATAGAATAAACGCAGTAAATTCAAAACTAAAAAATGTAAATGGGAAAAATAACTTGTTTATTGTAAAGTCTTGTAAAAATGTAATTAAAAGCATAGAGAGACAGATTTATAAAGAAGGAACACATATTCCAGATAAAGATAGTGGTTACGACCACATGAATGATGCGTTAGGTTATTTAGTAGAATTTAATTTTCCATTAAAAAGGAATTTTATTTCAAAACCACAACAAAGGTGGAGTTAATGAACAGGGAATTTTTACAAAGCAAACATGATTTATGGCACTCAAATATAAGTAATTGGGAGTTCTATATCCGAAGTTATTTAGGTGGTAATGATTATAAAAATGGTTATTATCTACACAGATACGTTTTAGAATCTCCAGAAGATTATGAACAAAGGATAAGGCATACACCATTAGATAATCATTGTAAGAATGTTGTTCAGATATATACAAGTTTTTTATGGAGAGTTCCACCAACAAGAGATTATGGAACATTAGATGGAGATTTACAACTACAATCATTTATTCAAGATGCAGATTTAGATGGTAGAGCCTTTAATACTGTAATGCGTGAAGTTCAAATGAATGCTAGTATTTATGGTAATTGTTGGGTAATAGTTGATAAACCTCAATCAAATGCAAATACAAGAGCAGAAGAACTTGCACAGGATATTAGACCATACATATCAATTTATACACCAGAGAATGTTGTTAATTGGAATTATGCTAGGTCATCAAGTGGGCGGTTTTACTTAGATTTATTGGTTATCGTTGAAGATATAAATTCAGAAAGAGCAATCGTTAAAGTTTTCACAGAAAAAACTATAAGCACATATGAAGTTGAAGAATACGACAAAGATTATACTGAGGGTGATTCTAAGCTATTAGAAGAGATACCTAACCCATTAGGAGTAATCCCCGCTGTTAATGTTTTTAATTTAAGAGGAAATAAAAGACCAATAGGTATAAGCGACTTAGCTGACGTCGCATTTTTACAGCAATCTATTTATAATGATTATTCTGAAAAAGAACAGTTAATCAGATTAGCAAATCACCCAAGTTTAGTTAAGACCCCTAATGTAGAAGCAAGTGCGGGTGCGGGTGCTATAATAGAAATACCAGAAGATTTAGATTCAGCTTTAAAGCCTTATATAATTCAACCAAGTGGACAAAACCTAGATGGTATAATGAAATGTATTCAAAATAAGGTAGACGCTATTGATAGGATTACTCATATGGGTTCTGTAAGGGCAACTGGTTCTCAAATAGCGAGTGGTATTGCCTTACAAACAGAGTTTCAATTATTAAATGCCAGATTATCAGAAAAAGCCGATTATTTAGAAAATTCAGAAGAACAGATTTGGTCATTGTTTGCTAGGTGGCAAGATAGAGAATGGGACGGAAAAGTTAACTATCCAGATACTTTTGATATTAGAGATTGGGCAAACGATTTACAATATTTACAAATGGCTAAAGCAAGTGGCATTAAATCCGAAACATTTAATAAGGAAATAGATAAACAGATAGCTGAAACAGTAATAGATGATAATGAAACAATTAAAACTATTAATGATGAAATAGATGCTATGAGAACAGTAAGAGGGCAGTTTCAAACGACAGAAGTTGAGGGAGAAACAGTTGGCGAAGAAAGTTAAAAAGGATAAAAAAACCAAGATACCAAAAAAATATTTATCTGGGTTAAAAGGTGCAAAAAGAACAAGGAGAGCAAATCTACTTAAAAAGGTAAGTTCTTTATATAAATCGGGTGCTTATATTCCAATGCGATTATTAAGAAAAAGGACTAAAGCATAATGGCTAGTAAATTTAGGAAACCTTTATCCGCTAAAACAGTTTCAACATTAAGGGCGAAAGCTAAAAAATCAAAATTGTTTAACCTAACAGATTTGAAAGCAAGTTTTCGTAGAGGGCAAGGTGCCTTTCTTAGTGCGGGTTCTAGACCTAAAATTCCAATGAATGCTTGGGCTATGGCAAGAGTAAATAAACTTATTAGTCGTGGAAGGTCTGGTTCTTTTGATAAAGATTTAATAAAACGAGCTACTAAAAGAAAAAGAAAATAATGCGTATGTTATGGAAAAGCCTAAAAAAATATGTGTGGTTTGTAAGGTGTATCTGATAGAGAAACTCAAAGACGTTTATCAATGCCCAGTATGTAAGGCAATAGTAAATGAAAGGTTAGATGGTAAAAGTAAATGGCAGAATATCAAGGAAGAAAAGTAAATTTAAATAAACCTTTTAGATTATCAACGTCAGAATCAAAAAATAAAAAATTTGGTGTTTATGTTAAAAATAAACAAACTGGTCGCATAAAAAAAGTTACTTATGGGGCAAGGGGAATGTCTATAAAGAAAAATATTCCTGCAAGGCAAAAATCTTTTTTAGCTAGAATGGGTGGTGTTCTTAAAAAAGTAAAAGGACAAAAAACACTTTCTCCTGCATACTGGTCTATAAGAGCTTGGCAAAAAAGTTCAACTTTATAAATGTCAAAAATATTAGAAAAATTAGCAGATCAACATGAAGAACGTATAATCAATGTATTATACCGCTTGGAAGAAGATATAATAAAAGAAGTAACTAGGGCAACCAAAGGTCAATTAGTTTCTCAAAGATTAGCTATACAATTACAACCAAAATTAAGAACAATTATTGAATCAACCTTTTTAAATGAAGCTGATCTAATAATTAATGAAGAATATAATAAAATCGCCAAAGTTGTTTTAGATACATTTGGTAAAATGCCTATCCCTAATAAATTTAAAAACCTAACCGAAGTTGACCTTGCAACAATAAATGCTTTAAAAACGCAATCATTTAGTGGGTTTGAAGATATAGCTGAAAGATTTTTAAAAATAATAAATGACGAGGTTTACCAAAGCACTATCGCAGGTAGACCTTTTGAAGATATGGTTAAAAATATAAGACAACATATTAATGGTGTTTATCAACGATCAAATACTCGGGAGATAAATGAATTAGTTGATTTTATTAACGAGAATAAATTTGATATATCAAAAAAGGTTGAAGTTGAAGAAGCCGTAAGGAAATTACATACACAATACGCATCAGACAGGGCGGGAAATAATTTAAGGAGATACAGCGGTCAAATAGCACATGACTCAGTAATGCAGTTCCATGGGCAGTTTACAGTAGCAAAAGCTAAAAATAGTGGTTTAAATCATTTTAGGTACACTGGCACTCTTGTAAGGGACAGTAGACCTTTCTGTCAAAACATGTTAAATAAAACATTAACCGAAAAAAAAATTCGGGATATTTGGAATAATCAAGGTTGGGCGGGTAAATCTACTGGCGATCCTTTTATTGTTAGAGGTGGTTATAGATGTCGCCATACTTGGATTCCAACAAACCCAGACTGGGATATTTAAGGAGTGAGAAATGGCTGAAGAAAATCAAGTAGAACAAACTGCTGAAATAAAAGAAGAAGCACCACAACCAAAATTACAGGAAACAGAGCAAACATTTACCCAAGACGAGGTTAATAATATTGTTGAAAGACGATTAGCGAAAGAAAGAGGTTCTATGTATAAGAAGCTAGGTGTTGAAGATTTAGATATAGCTATAACTGCTGTAAAAACACAAAAAGATTTAGAAGAAAAGCAACGTATTCAAAAGGGTGAGTTTGAGGAAATACTTAAAACAAGAACCCAAGAGTTTAACAAAGAAAAAACAAATTTAGAAAATCAGCTAAAAGATATTAAGATAAATAAATCGTTATTATCGTCAGCATCAAAGAATAAGGCTATTAATCCAGATCAAGTTGTTGAGCTTTTAAAAGACAATATTAAGCTAAATGAAACAGGCAATGTAGAAATACTTGATAAAAATGGAATTGCGAGATACAATAAATTGGGTGAACTTTTAAGTACAGACGAATTAGTACAAGAGTTCTTAACACAAAACCCTCACTTTGTTAGTGCCACCCCTAGTGGTTCTGGCTCGGTGTCAAATGTGGATAGGACAGAACTCAATAAACCTTTAAATTTGAGTGATTTAGATATGAATAATCCAAAAGATAGGGAAGCTTATAGAGAATATAGGAAAAATAAAAAATCCCAACCTTATGTGATTAATTCAAAATTATAATTTTTTAAAGGAGTCTTAAATGGCAAACGAAACTACCAGTTCAACCATTTCGGAACTATATACCGAGATAGTTGCAGAAGCTATGTTCACAGCTAGTGAGCAATCAATAATGAAAGGTTTAGTTAGAAACTACACTATTGCAGGTGGTGGAAAATCAGTAGAAGTGCCGATTTACCCAACCGTATCAGCCGCCGCAGTAAGTGAAGCCGCTGATCTTTCAAATACAGCGATTAATCCAAGTTCAGTTACAATAACAGCATCAGAAGTTGGTATTATGACAACATTAACTGATTTAGCTAGAAATTCAGCATCAAGAAATGTTGCTCAAGATATTGGGCGAGTTTTTGGTGAAGCTATAGCTAGAAAAATTGATTTAGACCTAACAGCATTATTTGATGGGTTTTCAACATCAGTTGGCGGTTCAGACGCGGCATTATCAGCAGATACAGTTGCACAAGCACATGCAAATCTAAGGAACAATTCAGTACCAATGAATGATTTAGCTTTAGTTCTACACCCAATGGTAGCACATGACCTTAAAAGAGGTATGACTAACACATATGCGGGTTTAGATACTGATATTTCTAATGAAGCATTACGTTCTGGGTTTATAGGAACTTTATTTGGTGTTCCAGTATTTGAAACAGCTAATATGGCTAATACAGGTACAACAGGAGACTATAAAGGTGCTATGTTCCATAGAGATGCTTTAGGATTAGCAATGATGCAAGACCTTAAAATAGAAATCCAAAGAGATGCTAGTTTAAGAGCAGATGAAATTGTGGCAACAGCAGTTTATGGTGTTGGAGAACTACAAGATAGCTATGGAATAGAAATCCTAGCAGATTCATCAATCCAGTAATCAACTTAACTATGGGGTGGGAAACCACCCCTATAACTATAGGATTATTTATGGACACGATTAAATTAGAAAGAAATGGTAAGATAGTTACAAGATCAAAAGCAGACTATGAAATGAATAAGTCAGCTTATGATTTAAGAGGTTTTAAAGAAGCTATTGCAAAGCCTAAACCAAAGCCAGAACCTAAAGTTGAAAAACCCAAAGTAGAACCAAAAGCAGAAGTAAAAAAGGATTCTGAATGGGAAAAAGAAGAACCTAAAACAAAAAAGGCTGAATAATGGCTACATCTGAATTTGCGGTTGCTAATAGTGATTTACAAAAGATACAACCAGACATTCTAGGTTTTGGGGTTGCTGATTTTGGCGATCAATTACAATTTGCAGAAAATGACGTTCTTAGACGTATTCGTGAAGAATGGTGGGAAAGATACAGGCATCAAGTCAGATACAAAGATATAACTAAAATAACTACTGTTGAAATGACCAATAGCAAGTTAACCAATTCACAATGGACACAATCAGTTGTTTATTTAACTTTATGGAAATATGCTTATCCAATTTTGACTAAATGGAGAGACCCAGACACAGGCGAGGGCAAAGACACATTCCAGGTACAAATAGACTTTTATAGGGATAGATACGAAGAAGAATTTCAAGCTATTCTGCGTGATGGTGTTGAATATGATGAAGATGGTGGCGGTACTGTTTCAGATAGCGAAAAAGAACCATTACATTATTTAAGATTAGTTAGATAAATGGAAGTTGGTGTTAACATCAATAATATAGAGGTAAAGAACCTTTTAAAAACCATTTCGAGAAAACAAAAAGCAGTAATAACCAAATCCCTTAATCGAGTTTCTAACATGGCAGTTCTTATGATTACAAAGAGGACACAGGGCGGTAAACTACCAGATGGGGGTAATATGAGGTCATACGCATCTTCTACTGTTAGAAGCCGAAAAAAACGAGGTAGACAAACAGGTTTTGTGGATTTAACAGATACAGGTAAAATGTTTAGAAGTTTAGACTTTAAAACTGGTGGATTAAAAAGCACATTATTTTTTGCAAACAAAGAAAGAGAAAAAATAGCAAGTTATCACGATACATTTGGTGTAGGTAAAAGAAAGATAAAAAGACCTTTTTTTGCTATTGGGAATAAAGAAGAAGATAAAATAATAAAAGAATTTCAAAATTTTTATTTTAAAGAAATGAGATTATGAGCAAAAGGGAAAACATAGCTAGTGATATAATTACTAAACTTGATGCTGTTACAAGTCCTATTGAGTTTAAAAAAATTACTAGAGAACCTTTTGAGGTAGAGGAATTATCAGACGCACAGTTTCCCGCTTTATTTGTTCAAAGTGGTGATGAAACAAGAGAAGTATCAAGTATAGGTGATACTGGTGCGGGTTCTTATAGAGGAACAATAGATTTTTTAATAGTTGCGTTTGGTAAAGGTACAACGTCAAATATAGATACTGTTAGAAATCAAATTATAGAAGTTGTTGAAGAAACTTTAGATAATGATATAACTAGAAATGGTAATGCTATAGAT
>Ga0181394_1000958_pt1 | contig 12595 bp, 9 predicted proteins | sample 17SPOviralmetaG_FD_130123 | JGI IMG/M metagenome (GOLD analysis project Ga0181394, IMG submission 130123) | Marine viral communities from the oligotrophic San Pedro Time Series (SPOT) site, San Pedro Channel, CA, USA - 17 SPOT_SRF_2010-11-23 | ecosystem: Environmental > Aquatic > Marine > Strait...
AATGCTTTCACTTCTGTATCCTGTGTTCTTACTTTGTCTATACGATCTCTGAGTGTGTCAACAAAAGATCCAACTACATTCATTGCGTAGTCATCACTCATGTCACCATCAACAAAACTTTCTATTCCAGATCTTGTTAGGTATTTTAATTTAATGTCTTGTTGTTTTTTCTCTTTGGCAATCCTGCGTAGAAACGCATACCATGTTATTTGTGTAAAGTATGCAAACGCATTTGGTTTACCAGTTCGGGTTGCGGCCTCTATGTCGTAGTTCTCTACTGCTTTCAAACAATTTTCAACTGCATCCATGACCATTTCTTCGCGGTATGTGTAGCGAATAAAATTAGATTTGTGAGACAAACCTTCAGCGATACTGAGAAAACACTGAGCTATATAATTTGGTACTATTGGAAGAGTCTTACTTGCTTGCTTTGCTTCGTTAACTGTTTTGACATAACTGACAACTGCCTGAGAAAAATCAGCGTTATTAACGTAGTGTTCGCTTTTTCTATTTTTTCGTGGCATTTCAATTTCCTTTCATAACTATATTATACCAAAAAAATGAGGTAATGTAAAATGTTATTTTTTTATTTCAAACATAAAAATAATGCTTGACAGAATCGTAAAATAGGTGTATAATTAATATGCGCCTTTAGGATAGGGGGGAATACTAGTGTATCTTATCTGAGGGCGGGAAGAGATGTATAATGTTTGTGTCTCCCGAATCAAGATCCATGTGTGATTCTAACAACCTATCCTCATAAAACTTATCTTGTAGATACTCAGCGATCTCATCTCTTGACATATCTGTTGTATCCATCATGACTTCATCTATGTTAAGGCTTCTCTTATCCTTCATGTCTTGAGATTCTAGAATGATGTCGAGGGCGTTTTTGAAATGTAACTTGAGTACGGAAGAGGGTGTCGCCTCGGCGAGAATGTGATCTGGATTGATTGCACTCAGTTCGTTTACATCTTCTTGGAATGAAACCCAAGGTTTGAAAGAATAATATCTGACGTTCTGATCGAAGTCTTCCGCATGAAATACTTTTAAGATCTTACGAGCAATGATATCTCCATTTTGGTTATCAGTCTCATCGACATCTATAACCTCACAAACAATCTCATCGTTGTTAGTTAATTTAAATTGTCTTAGTTTCATAGATCTATCACTACCGTTTTACAATTGAACTGTTCTTTTTTATATATTTTTTCTCGTTCTTCAGAATGTAACAGAGAATAATTCTTTCTCTTCATCCAACTAATATCATCACTAATATCATACAATGTGGTTTCCCTTCCATCATCACTTTTTCTTAGGCCTCTACCAATAGATTGCAACACTCTAATTTGTGATTTGCTAGGTGATGCAAAGATTATATTGTGTAGGTTTCTTATATTTATACCTGTAGAAAACGTACCGAGTGATGCAACCACAATTGCATTATCCATTCCCTCTACGATACCTCGTATCGCTTCCCTGTCAGATGTATTAGTTTCACCAGACACAAAGTATACTTTTCTGTCTTCTGCTTTGTCTCTTATTAAGTTATGTATAGGTTTACCATGTTTGTCAACATAATTGAATAACACTAGTGTATTACCTTCTAAGTCTAGTGCTAGGTTCCTGATAAATTTATTCCGTTTTTCGTGGCCAACGATAAAGTCAATTTCTTCTTGGTAGGTTTTTTTCCCGAAAGTTTTACGTAACTCTCGTCCATATGAAAGAATGAGTCTCCTGATAGTGAGCGGGGCAAGAGTATCGTTGTCCTGCAATTGCTTCGTAGTGACGACTTTATATATCTTCCCGAATAGTCCTTGTAAAACCAACTCATGCGTTTGTGATCCATCTAGTGTTCCTGTCGTTCCAAATCTATATTCTGCTTCTGTACATTTGTTCATTATGTTCATCAATGACTTTGACTTGAACCCATGTACTTCATCACCAAAGACACACCCAAATTGTTCGAACCACACTTTAGGCATTTTGTAGATAGACTGCCATGTAGATATTACGATTGCGGAGTCAACTGCTTTGTCTTTACCAGAGTATATCTTATGCATTCCACCTTCCGACATACCATAGTTTATAAAGTCACTGTGCATCTGTTCTACCAATGAAGTAGTAGGAACAATGACCAATACTCTACCACCTTTAGGATATGACCGACCATCAGTTAACATTGCCAACCAGAACCTTGCAAGTGCATAGATCATATACGACTTACCAGAACCTGTCGGTGATAATAGAATTGCACGTTTACGAACCAACGCCTCTCCCACCGATTGAAACTGATAGTCTCTCAATGGGAATGGTAAATCTAAATCATTTAAAAATTCAGTAAGAACTCTGGGTTTGATATGAGTTCTATCGTCTGGTTTGCCGTATTGACTTTCCTCTGCTAATAGGTTATACTGTCTCTTGTCAGAGAACTCCAAAAGGTGATAGTACAACCCAGCGGGTAGTGTACGTTCTCTTAGTGTAAAGAGACGTATCTTACCATCCCACAATTTATTGCGGAATGCAGGCATGAACTTATAGCCAGGCACAAAGAACGAAAAGTATTCGTTTAGTTCTTGCGCTGTACCACTGTCACATTCAATTTGTAAATCGGAATGGTTTAGTTTCCTGACTCGAATTGCTTCCACTTAATTATATTACCTATTGTCTGATGTCGCCAGTTAAGATTATTTATAATCTCACTTAACGTCTCAATCACAGTCTTGTAATACTCTATCTTCTCTTCAGACTTCTGTATCTCTGGATCTGAATTGTAGTAGTGTTCCATTTCACCTTTGAGTATCTTTAGACCGTTAAAAGGATCTGGTTCCCAACCCTTCTCTTCTAACTCTTCTTGAGACATCTTTCCATTGTAATATAACCACTTGTCTTTCAATAAAGACTTCTGTGCAAACTCTGCACGTTTCAACATGAGTTTTGTTTGGGATAGAATTTCTAGATACTTGGCATGTAACGTAGGAGTCACACGTGATGATTCATCAAGTCGTATCTGATTTATTTCGCAGTCCTTAGACCACATTTCATGTATTTGTTTCAAGTCAATCATAAAGTTATTATATCACAATATTTGTATAATGTAAAGTTATTTATGCCGCGTTTCCTGATACAGAATTTATTTCATATCCTGCAACTGTCATATCTGCATAATCTGTTGCATGTCCTGTTGTCTGAATTGTAACCCTATCTATGACATCGTAGCTTGCGGTACTGCTATTGGTGCCACCCACAGTGGTACTATAAGTTCCATCTGAGGCAGAGCCACTTTGCATTCTTGCTACAGTTAAATCGCCAAAATCTGTAGCGTCACCTGTTGTTTGAATAGTAACGTAGCTTATGGTATTTTGATTGTTGCCACCAATTATTAAACCCCTTGTAGCATCAGAAGACCCTGAATGATTTTGATTGTTGGTGTGATCTCCAAAATCTGTAGCGTCACCTAGAGTCTGCGTTGTCACATATTCTATGGTGGCGTTGCCGGCACCATCAATAATAACACTACGAGTTGCATCGTTAAAAGCACTTCCGTTGTAATAATTCCCAAGTAAGTCACCAAAGTCTGATCCATCACCTGTTGTTTGTATAGTTATATACTCTATGGCATTTGATAGAGAACCATTGCTGTTTACCCCTCCTGCGCTAATTCCTCTTATACCGTCTGAGGTCATCATGTGATTTCTTTTTATTTCATCCAGATCACCAAAGTCTGAGGAATTTCCTGCAGTAGCTATAGTTATATAATCAATAACTTTTATGTTTACGGCACTACCCCAGTTATTACCTGATGGAACGACCTTTCCACCTGCAAATATACCTCTACTAGCATCTCCACATGCCGCAAGTGAATGCTTTAAAGCAGAAAGATTACCAAAGTTTTGAACAGTTCCTGCACTGGTTATGCTAAAATACTCTAATGTATCTGACGCAACTAGACTTGACCCATCATCGAATCCAATGTGATAAACATGTCTGTCACCATACCAAACACCTCCACCATCTACAGGATTATATTCAATAGTTACTGCTTTTGTGACAAAGTTAAAACCATCAGACCATTTAAACGTGTAGATGAAGTCTCCGTTAGAATCTGTCAAATTGCCCGCTGCGACTGCAGTTCCAATTTCTGTTTTAGTCTTTGGAGTAAAAGTAAATACGGATGAGTCTCTTGTTATATCAACCATATATTGAGCAGAGTCAGTTCCAAAACTTTGATTAATTAAATTTGGATTATCCGAGTCTAATGCTTTAGCAATTACTAAGAGAGGAGTTGCAGAATCTACAATACTATATGATGCATTTGGTTCAGTATCCCAATACGGAGCAAAAGCACTTTGTATCACATCTACATTGTACCAACCATTTCCCTCAGTAAAATATAATTTCTGTCCGACTAACGCTTTAGTTCCTATGCTAAGACCTGTCATCGGTAGAGAGTCTAATGTATCATAAACAGTAACAGAAGTAGGAGTGTTCAATGAACTCAACGCCGCAGAATCTAATCCTGAAGTACCTTGTTGTTTTTGTTTATTCTGTCTCTGATCGCTTAGTCTTGTCATCTTTTTTCTCTATCAGACTCACAATATCTGTATTAGTGATATCTGTTTTACCAAAAATACGTTCAGTTGTTTTGTCTGCCTCTTTATAGTATTTATCTGACATTGCATCTAAAAACTCTTCAAGATGATTTGAATGTGGAATTTGTTGTTTTGAAATCAGTTCGTTTACGACCGATATGTACCCCTGTACTTCTACAAATCCCACTTGTGGATGAACACCATACTGTTGCATGTACTCAATAGTAGAAGTGCTTGCACGACCACCATCCAAGAGATTACGATACATCAATTCGAATCCACGTCTCACGTGATGTTTCTTTTCTGATTCCTCAAACTCTTCTTCTGACCAATCCTCAATTCCAAAGTTTTCTTTTAAATTATTATATGAAGTAATTAATGTTGCAATATCTTTAAAAGAACCGTTAATCTTACTTTCCATCATTTCTATACCAACAAATGCTGCACGTAGTTTTGCCTGTGCAATTTTGTTGTCTGGTTCCAAGAATACCTTTTCTTGTAACTTGTCAATATTCTTTAATGCTTTCGCATGACTTACTTGCGCCTCTGCAAGTGCCATTTTACGTTTCTCAGTTTCCGCAAGAACTTGTCGTAACATTCTGTGAGGTGAGTGACCATTCAACATGGTCAAAGACATCATTGATAATGTAGACTGAGAGTTATTTCTATCGAAGAACTTTGTCTTCTCATCAAGTTCTGGTAGGAACTCATTTACTAGTGCAACTGCCTGTGGATTGATCTTACTCTTAGATACTGGAGTAATACCAAACGTTATTGGATCTGTCGCTTTTAATTCTGTACTTGTTTCTTTTTTTACTATATCACCCATAATATATCCTAATGTAAATTGTCTATCTATTTATACACTCCGTTAGGTCGCATTTCCTGTAAAACTACTTATGATTAAGTCCCTGACGCCGCCCCACCAGTTTGTCCTGTTGATGCACTACCAAAGTTATATGCACTACTTGTTGTAGCTATTGTAATGTAATCCATTTTATTTGTATAGTTTACTGGATAACCACCAGTTGTTGAACCACCAATAAAAACTCCTCTAGTCCCATTCGAAGTACCTTGAAGTCCACCACGTGCTTGGGTTAAATTTCCAAATGAAGTTGAATTACTTGGTACTTGAACTGTAAGATACTCCATGCGACTAAAAACCACTGAATTACCAAAACCTCCAGCTGCAACCACTCTGGTTTCATCTGCAACTGCTGCACCCCTATACCAACCTTGCGTTATCATAGTAGATCCAAAGTCTGCTGCACTATTAAGAGTTTGAAGTGTTATATATTCAATAGCATCAGTGTTATATCCCCCACCAGCTATTCTTAATCCACGAGTAGGATCATTTGCGCCTGGTTGAGCATTATAACCGTTTATTGGAGTGTCACCAAAACTTTGAGCATCGCCTTGAGAAGCAAAGGTTATATACTCAGAACTATTTGATGCTTTATATGTTATACCCCATATACCATCCGAAAACTGCCCACCATTGACTCCCATATAGGAAGAGGGCATAACACCACTCCACAAACTTGCGTTTCCTGTTGTGGCAAATGTTTTATACTCTATAGTAGTGCTATTAGTTCCCAAGAAGACTGCAGTGGTTGAGTCTGATACAGTATCGCAACGTATACCTGCGTTATTTAAATCACCAAATGTACCTGAATTTCCAGTTGAAGATATACCAAAATATTGTATTTGTGAATAGTGTTGACCCCCGCTACCATCAGATGATGTAGTACGTCCACCCACAAGTGCTCTATCGCCTGTATAATCAGATATAGCTACTGACGGAGCTGCAGGACTATATCCAATCGTAACAGATTTTGACACAAAGTTAATACCATCAGACCATTTAAACGTGTAACTAAAGTCACCATTAGAATCTGTTAAGTTACCTGCAGCAACCTCAATACCAATACTATCTGCACTCTTTGGTGTAAAGGTGAACACTGATGAATCATTACTTATATTTACCATGTACTGTGCAGAATCAGTCGCAATACTTTGATTTAGTAAGTTGATGTTTGAGTTGTCTGAGTCAATTGCTTTAGCAGTGACTAATAAAGGAGTCACAGAATCTGTAATGTCATATGAGACATCTGGTTCTGTATACCATGTAGGTGTCCTGTTGACAAAGGTTAAGTTGTACCAACCTGTACCGTTTGAGATATATAATCGATTATTTCCATTTACAAATGCTTGTTGACCTGCAGATAAACCAGTGGTCGGAAGACTATCCAATGTATCAAACACTGCAGTTGCGGCAGAAGTATTATTAGCAATACTAATTACGTCTGCAGAATCTATTAGATCTAAATTTGTAAGGGCAGAGTTGTCAACATTACCAGTTGGGGTAACCAACTCTGCCATTAATCGGTTGATACTTTTTGCCATATTTTACGCCTGTGATTAACCTTGTGCCTCTGACCACGATACTCGTCCTCTAATCTGTCCACTACTCGCAGAAATATTAGTACAAAAAACTGTCAGAATATCCGGCCCATCAGGGAAAATATTGTTACCACCTAAGATTGAATTACCAAGTTCTCTAACAACATTCAACTCTTTTTCCGTTGTTGCAAATCTAGTTTGTCCATCATCAGTAAAGAATTCAAAAATTGTATCTCCACCAAGTAATGTTGATGCAATAGCAGAGTGATCAAAATACTGTCCAATTGAACCATTACCCGCTGGTTCCCAATTATCTTCATCTTCAAATGCTGTCGCCTCTGAATTAAGTTTACATGTTATTAGGAAAGTTCTTTGTGCAGTAATACCAACTGTCTGTAATGTTAACTGAGATCTGTTAATTAAATTTCGAATACCAAATCCTCTTGCAATACCATAATCAACTGATGGTGCAAGTCTTAATGAAACCAGAGGTACAGTAGCTGAACTAGCAACACTGATATAGGAATCATTTAAGGCCGTAAATAGGAACGATTTATCTTCAGTAAATTCACCGTCCATAATAACAGAAGTACCCCAATGACTCAGTGCAGGCGCAAAATTCTGATTTACCGAATAAACATTATCATTAACTATGGCATTTGCTAGATTTGTTTTGCCAAATAAATTTCTTTCATTAATTTGTAATGTATCAGCATCAACTGTCGTATACCTCAAATATTCATTATTAATCATTATAACTCCAGTACTAGGAAATGATGTAGTATCAGCAACATCCAAATTAAAGTTTGGTGTTTGAGCAGATCGTAAAGCTAATTCAACATTCATTGTAGGTGTTGCTGCATCCCTTGCACCTGAAACTTGAACCGTAAATGTATTGGTTGAAGGTGTAGATTGTATTTCATAAGCTCCATTTGGTATAACCCCAAGATCAGAGGAACTTGAGATAATTACGTTATCTCCTGTAAATAGTCCATGAGTATTTAATGTAATCGTAATTGTAGTTACAAAACTTCCACCATAACTTGAAGTAGCAGCACTTGAAGTAACACTTCCACTTGCAATTCTTGTACGTTTGGATGTATTTTGGATTTCAAAACGACCAGGCAAGTTACCTGTACGCATATAAGCTTCTGAATTAATATTATTGTTAGCAAGTTCGTGAATATAACCAATCGAACCATCTGTAACTCGCATACCCCATCTTACCTTACCAGCACCATACCAAGAATAATCAATATAAACCATTTGCATCTTATTTTGATCAAATAAATATCCTGAAGGCCCAGAACCATCCATTTTATCAATATTAAAACTATCTTGTCTCACTCTTGTTTCTGAAACTTTTGTTATTGTTGTATTGGTAATATTGATTTCGCCACGATATTCTGGTGAAACTTGCATTTCAGTATCAGAAATAATTTTTGTAACCAAATGCGACATACCTCTGATATTAACATAATCACCTTCTTGAAGTGTAGATAAAAATTTTGTTTTATTTCCGTAAATTACAGGACTTTGGGTAATTGCCGTGACTGTTCCTCTAAGTTGAAAAGTTGCAGAACGTAATACAGCCCAAAGATATTGACCATCATGTTCAAAAAACATTCCATTTTGTTCATCAAACATTCCTGTTCTAACTGTAGCATCAGTCCAATCTCTGGTCTCTACAAATGCATCACCGCCTGGACTTATATCTGTAGGAGGTGAACCAACAATCTTAATAATAAAACGCTTTTTATCTGTAACTGCAAATATTGTATGATTACCATTATAAACATTACTACCACTGGTTACACTAAATCCAGTTACACGTACATTAGGACTTATAATTCTTCCTGAAATAGGAGCAACAAAACCATGTTCTTGATCTGTTTCGATTTCAACAAAAGTTTCAGCTGAACCGCCCGAACCACTAACATTTACATTTACATTATTAACATCATATTTTGGTAAAAACAATACACCAGTAGAAAATTGAATACCTTTACCAGACTGATATCTAAAATATTTTTTGGTTTGTCGAATAATTTGAGCATTTGGAGAATTAGTAGATGGTGTAATACCTACTCCACCATCAAATATTCTATGTTCGGCATTACCTTCTGGTCTTATGTAAATAATTGGACTACTTGAAAGACTACTACTTGATGTGTAACCACCAGAACGAGTAGCATATTCAACTTCTGTGTCACTTAAAACCCTATTAACCGTAAATCCACCAATATGATCGGCAGTTGGTTGACTATTATCAATAACATAGATAGGTGTACCAACAAATAAACCATGAGGATTTGTAAAAGTAATTTTTGCTCTAGCTGTATTATTTACCTCGGTAATTGATGTTGCAGAAATCGTTGCATTTTTAAAAAATCCCCCAGAATAAATTGCAGTATAACTACCTCTAAAATTCTCTGTAACATCATGGTTACCTGTTCTAGCAGTAGTATCTGGAGAGGCAATAGCAAAAGTATTTTCTGTAGGAGCTGGTTCTGGTAATACTTCGTATATACCATCAAGAGCATTATCACTAGTACTATTTAAGAAAACTGAAGTTCCTATAGTATAACCGTGAGTGTTTGCCGTAACTGTCATATAAGCATCACCACTAGTCTGGGTATATTGTCCAGAAAGAGGACTTAATTGAAATCCTGTTGGATTGGCAATCAGATAAGAAAATTCTGTTGTAGATGAAACATTTGAAATAATATATGCACCATCAATTTGTTCTGTATTTAATGATTCCTTAGTAAGAATTGGATCACCAACAGATTTGCCGTGTGATGAAGTTGTTGTTACAGTTGCTTGTGCTGATGTAACACCACCACCGCCATACTGGAAAGCATCACCAGTATTATAATCAGTGTTATAATAAAATTGTGTTAACCAGTTACCTAGTCCGTCTGAAACGGCAATAAATTGTCTAGTTGGATAAAGTCCAGTATTATCACCATAATCCACATCATGTAATTGTATAATAACTCTATTAGGATCATTTTGTGGAATATTTAATTCCCATTGTCTATCATTACTAAATTGATTCCAAGCCTCTGAACCATCCCATCTAATTCTAAATACCGAACCACCATAATTTGCATCAGTAACTGTACCATAGTATAAAATTTGAGCTCTAGTATCTGGAGTATTTGGATAGTCACCAGCAGCAATGAATAGCGTTTTTGCGCCTGGAGAATTAGATCTCGCACTGTAAGCTGAATAACTTGGTGCAAAAGGAGTTTGTAAAAATGATACAAATGAGTTTGAATGCACCCAAACATAATTATATTGAACATTATCTAAGGTTAAGGTAAAAGGTAATGTTAATACAATACCTCTATCATCACCATTGATTGCACTATTATCTTGTGTTAATCCACTAGTGCCTGGATCACTATAATATGAAGCTGCTGTTAATTCTGAACCTGCAACACCAAAACTTGAAACCGTAATACTATCTATTTGTTCAGATGATAAAAATGGTTCATTTGCCTTATTAAAAATAGATGGTCTATTGTTTACTAGTTCTAATGTTTCCCATTTAAAAGGCTGTAATGAGTATTCAAAGTCTGTATCAATAAGTGATTGAGGATTTGAAACCCTCATTTTATCAACGGGATCTCTAAAGTTTAGTGCTGGTACAAATTGTGAATAATCATCTTCATAAAAAATTTGAAGTTCATCATTAGCACTCATTGCAGATGTATCAAATTCTAGTGTAAATGTTGTTTCGTCATTAGAAATACTATAGGATTGGGCCGCACCTTTATTTGGATCAGCAAAATTGTAAATTATAATGCCATCAGTTACATTAGTTATAATTAACAATCTTCTCTGAGAAATTTGTGTAGGTACAACTACTGTACCAACATTTGCACTGCCGGGAGTAAATGTAAAATTAAAAATTTGTCTTTTTGCCATTATATTATCCGTTTGTTATACTTCTATTTATGCCATTTATCCTAATGCAACGGCAAGTGCTATAGCTTCTGTTTCAGAAATTCCTGTACTACCCACCCTAGTACTGACATATGCGCTATCTATGAGAGCAATTGTTTCTGCCGAATCTAAGAATGATGTAATGTCTAATCTTGCATTGACATATGCGCTATCTATGAGAGCAATTGTTTCTGTCGAATCTAGGAATAGACTTGTATCTAATCTGGCGTTAATGTATGTAGCGTCAACTGTAGATGTAACTAGTGATGAATCTTGGAAACGATCTCTCAACTGAATATATGCAGAGTCCACTAATTGCGTAGTAAGATCAGAGTCTATGCCTTCTTGTCCAATAATAGAAATAATATGATTAGAATCTAGTATATTAGGTTTACCAGTTAAAGAAGCATATGTAAAGTCTTGAGGTGTCTGACGTACCTGTACATATGAACTATCTACTAACGCAATTGCTTCAACAGAATCTAAGAATAAAGTCGTATCTAATCTAGCGTTAACATATGCACTATCTACGGATGATGGAATATCACTTGTAAGTGCAATTGTTCCAGTACCACTTGGAATAGCATGGGTATTCAGTGTCCCTGATACACTTAAATCTTCTACTCTGAATGACGCTTTCGCCATGAGAACCTCTTATTTTGTATCTATTTATACACCTTGTTATGGTTTAGGTGTGTCTATTCTTTTAAATGAAAAGTTTAAACCTTGACTGATCTGAGGATCTGCCTTGATTGAAACCGTATCACTTGAGTCGATATCTGCATCATACATGACTATTGTACTTGCGCCATTTATCAATGTTCCATATGTTGTTAGTGTCGCGGAGTCCCCATCATGAGTTACATAAATTTGTTGTGCTTGGTGTTCACTATCTCCTGCAGTGTTTGCACTTATCGTATAAAATGCTGAACGAATAACTGACCCATTAAAAGTATCAATGACTCCTTCATTAGAATCTGCAAGAGTTGCAGTGTTAGAAGTGATCTCCACCAAACCACCACCTGAAGAACTGTCTCCAAATTCTGCTCTAACTCTTATGTTTCCACCTTCTAAAGTTTCAAATACAGATGCTATTTTTCTATTCTTTGTCCCCATTTTTTATTCCTTATTCTCCACCAGATCTATGTACCAGATGTTGCATCTAACCTGTATCTTCCACCAGCGGATGCAAGTGATCCAAAGGTACTAGCAATTGCATCAGTACTCATATTTAATTCTTCTATGTTACTATACATGCCACTGGAGTATCCACCACCTATAACACCACTTGTGGCATTATTTGTTGCGGAAAGAGAATACTTAGGTGCACTTAGACTAGCAACGTTAGTTCCAGTTCCGCCTGTTGTAATAGAATGTTTATCTACATGGTCAATGTAAGTCGGACTATTGCCATTAATACCACCTGCAGTAAAAGAATAACTCGCATCTGAAAAACCTGCAGAATATGCTCTAGCATAACTACCTGAGAAACTTCCAAAACCAGAAGCAGATCCTGTAGTTTGTATAGTTATTCTTTCAAAATAACTAACGTATTGCGTATCTGAAGTTCTTACACCACCACTCCAACAACCGTAAGTATTGTCTCCGCTACTTGCAGATCCTGCAACTGCCCAGCCCCAACCTAA
>Ga0181394_1000962_pt1 | contig 12568 bp, 16 predicted proteins | sample 17SPOviralmetaG_FD_130123 | JGI IMG/M metagenome (GOLD analysis project Ga0181394, IMG submission 130123) | Marine viral communities from the oligotrophic San Pedro Time Series (SPOT) site, San Pedro Channel, CA, USA - 17 SPOT_SRF_2010-11-23 | ecosystem: Environmental > Aquatic > Marine > Strait...
CATTTCTCTAGCGCCATCTAATCCTTGCGATTCTTCAGATACTTCACCTCCGGATTCGAGGTTTTTCATCATGTTATACATGACTTCTGCGCCCTTGTCTATATCTCCTTCACCTGCATTTCTCACAGCGTCAGCTGTAAATACAAATTCATTCTTAGATAATCTTGCAGGTACATCGTCTGCTTTTTCCATTCTACCTATCGGCACGAACCCACCGTCTTCTCTATAGTCTTTTTCCATGCCGTCCATATCAATTAATGGCATAGTCTCTTTTGCAACAGGTTCTTTGGACCCTTCTGCATAAGCAGTTCTCATTAAACCGCCATTTGCAGCAAAATTAAATCTACTTCCTTGATTTGCAGCTGATAAAAAATTGTAAGGATTGTTTCTTATGGCTGCAATATCCATGCTATTTTTTTTATAATAATCGTCTAAGTCAAAGTCATTTTCTTCTTCTTGTTTACCCATTAATAATGGTGCTAATGTTAATGCACCACCTAAAGCTAATTTTCCACCACCTGTCATACCACCTTTTAACATTTCCATAAAACCTATGTCACCTGCTTTATATTTTGCACCTTCACTAAATAAAAATGGAGCTGCTTTAGTTTTTAAAAAAGTACCAAGGCCACCACTAAAAGCAAAAGGTGCTGCAAATAACGCAGCTTTACCTAACGGTGACTTTACAATTTTTTTAACTGCACGTGTTGCTTTTTTAACTAGCTTACCTAAGAAATACATTTGTCTTCCTGATTCAAGGTCCATGATTCCACCTTCGTAAGGCATGCCACCTTCTGCAAGTCCTGCACGTCCACCGTCTGCAAGATTATCAAAATCATATATAGAACCACCGAACAATGGAGCAAGGCCACCTAAATTTCTATCTGGTACAATTTCTTCAGGATCACCTTCACCACCTTCTGGTATGATTGGAGGTATGTAATTATCTCCACCACCATCTCGTGGAATGTAAGTTCCATCAGATTCTATACTTCCACCTATTGGATTACCGGCTGCATCTATTTGACCAAGACTTCTAGCTTGGTAATACGCTTTGTTAAGGTCAGCTAATTCCCCGGCATCTAAATCATAAACACTTGATGCATCTTCTAAATTATTAAAGTAGGCATCAAAGAACTGTTTACCTTTGAAAGATTGTTCAAGCATATACTCTCTTGCTTTTGGATTAAATTTGTTTCCAGCTTTGTTAAGCAAGTTAACACCTTGAGTAAGAAGTCCACCTTTAAGATCAGTTGGTTTTTTCTTTTCTATAAATTTTTTCTTTTCATCTTTATAATTTTTACGTTTTATTTCAATTCTTTCATCTCTATCTGGGACATTTAAATTTTGAGGTGTAGCATCATCTTGAAAACTTGCACCGCCTGCACCAACAGTTGGACCTGGACCTGTTCTACCTTTACTAACACCAGGAGTCGTAACTGTACCAAAATCTGCCATAGAAGCATCAGCTCCACCTTTGAATCCGATACGTCCACCTTTAGCTAATAGTTGTTTGTATTGTTGTGCGTTTGTTATGGCCATTTTGCTATTCTATTTTGTTTTTCCAAATAAATCAAGACTAGGCATCACGACATTTACATCTTGAGCCATATCTTCGTTCTTATAACCTTTAGCTTCCCAGTCTTTTCTTTCCTTAAAAAGCTCTCCAGTTTCCTTGTGTCTGTACGTTGTTTCTACTTTTGCTGGTTTTAATACTTGCATTATGTTGTTACCTCTTTTTTAATATTTAGATAGCTAATAGCTACATCAAATGAATCTGAGCTGCTTGATAATACTGTAAAAGCATTACCTCCTTCTACTATCAAAGGTTGAGTTAATAATTCTGCTGTAACATTAGCAGTTAATGCTGCTGATTTAATTGCTGTAATACTATTATTTGTAACTGTAACTGTTGGTGTGCCCGCAGATGTAACTAAAATAGATTTAATAACATAAGTTTCACTAACCAAAGGATTGCCAGTTCCAAAAGGACTTAATGCAGCTCCACTTGTACTATTATCTACACCTACAAATTTAAATTGATTTGCCATTAGTTTATAAAGAAGTTAAACGCTTCCACTTCATCCTTTAAATCTTCTTGGTATGTTGAATTTAATTTTTCTACAATAGCATCTAAATCTCTAACTTGAGATTCAGCTACTTGTAAATTATATTCTGCTTCAGGTCTAGTAATTACTTGTACTATTTTTGCCATTATCGTCTTCCATCTGGTTGTGTATCTAATCTAAAAGTTCCTAATTTCCAACTTTGACTTGTTGATGTATTTTCTATTTTTAATGCTATAGCTCTTGCTCTTGCACGTGTATCTATTTTATCTGTTGATGATGTAATATCAAAGGGACCTAAAGAAGAACTTGCTTGAGAATTGTTTGGGTAGTTTCTTAATTCTAATGTAATTCTAGTTGTTCCTGTTTGTGAAATAAAGTCAGGTATAAATCTTCTTATTTTCATAATAAATTCACCATCTCCTTTAAAAGTTGCAACACCTGTTTGTTGTCCAGTTGACGAACGAGCTTGTGTTATATCAAAGTCTCCAGATTCTATATTAGAAGTAATAGCTGTAACCGTTCCTCCTTTTACTTGATCTGTCCCTGTTTCATGTTCATAGTATGTTGTTCTTCCATCCGTGTTTCCAACAACATCAAAAGAGGAATCGTTTCCTGCATCATATTCTAAAGCATGAGGTAAACCAAACACTGAAGAGTCTTGCCACATTGTTCTAGCTAATGATCCATTTGTCCAAACAGGTCTCTGTGGTCCAGAGTCAAAGTAATTATATACTACTACTCTATTAACAACAGATGATGAAGAAGTTGGGTAAAACCACATAACTTCACCAAAAAGATTATTAAGTCCAGCAGATACCATTTCATTTCCTGATTCTAAGTTTATATCATCGTAGACATGATCTTCTACTAAACAAGGTAAAGATTCTAATCTACCTGCATATCTAAAGAAACCATTTTCTGACATCCAATACGCTGCACCATCAACTTCAACACATGCATTCTGTCCAACGAGTCCACAGTTAGTTCCAACTTGTGCAAAAGCAAATGTAAATGGCTGACCAACAAAACGCATAGTAAATAGTGCGGTGTCAGTCCAAACATAAATTGCATCTCTACCTCTAATACCCCCTCTGATTTGTGACCCATCGGCCAGTCTTTGTGTGCCGGCTGTATTAGTTGCTGTTGGTGTGTAAGTATTAATATCTTCTTGGTCCGAGAACCTGATAAACATATCGTCTTGTGTTGATGTATCTCCAATAGTTGTTTCAGTTCCAAAAAATACTAAGTGTCTATCGGGAGTAGATACTAACATATGTCTTGATGCAGTTGGTGCACCACTTATTATTGTAGCTCTGTTATTTGTTGCATCTGCTGCTGCAGAGTTCCATTCAAAAACAGCACTGTCGTGAATCAAACAAATTGCTTTGTCACCAAAATTATCTAATGACCACATCCCAGGTTCAAGAACCAAGTCACCTGATGCGGCTTCACCCCATGCAACATAATTACTTGTGCTTGTAATAGTTGCTCCATTACTGTGTGATGCGGCTGTTGTCCCTCTAACACCTCTTGTAACTCCTGTTAAAGTATTAGTTGATACACCTGTGTAAGAAATTTCTTCTGTTCCTATTAAAATAAAGTTTGTACCTGTGTTTGGAAATTGAGAAGCGTCTGCTAAAATAACTGTAGTTGTAGAAGCGTCTATATCACCATTTAAAGTAGTTGAAAAAGCTCCAACTTCTTCACCACCCCAAGTGCCTAGACCATAACCAAAACCTTTTGCTTGCACAGCTGGACCCACTGTATAATAATGTTGTACTCTTATACCTCCAGAAGTAGTTGCACCAGACCCTGTTTCATTAGAAGGCATTGTAATAGTAATTGTTGTACTGTTAGGTACAGAAGTTACCATAAATTTTTTATTGTCAAAGTCAGAAGCTGTATAGTTAGAGTTTGTAATTGCACTAAAATTATCTAATAAAACTATATCATCTTCTTCAATATTGTGGTCTCCACTAAAAGTTATAGTAACAGTTGGTGATCCGTTGGTCGTGCTGAATGCATTTGTAAGCGTTGTTGTAGATTTAATAGGGTGTATGTCATAATAAACACCACCAGAAAAAGCATATAAAATTCTATTAGTTCCTATAATAGAATATTTTCTACCTAAACTATTTATAAAATGATGTAGTCCTCTCCCTGCTCCAGTTAAATTACTTTCACCTAACTGCTTCCAACCACCTATTTTTTCAGGTGTGCCATATCTAAACCTAACATTATCACAGTCGACCCATTGACCTTCTGCTCCTGTTGGTGTTATTTGTTTATTAATGCCTGGCTGAAATCCTATTTTTTGTAACATAAAAACCTTGTAATTTTGTAACTATTACCATAAAATATCAATTTATGAAAGAAATTGCAACAATACCTCTATTTGCTACACCTCTTACAATTTACGAAATTGAACATATAAATCAAGAAAAAATAGAAGAAATATTAAAAAACGTTAAATATAAAACTATAGACAAATTACCTAACCACAGCTGCATTAGTGAGAGTCTTAATATCTTAAATGAACATGAGGATTTAAAAGGTTTAAAAGTTAAGATAGAACAAGCCATAGACAATTTTTCACAAAATATTATTGGTAATGTAGAAACAAAACTATCTTTAACAACCTCTTGGGCAACTAAAACAAAACCAAGTGAAATATCAGATATACACAAACACTCTAACAATATGTTTTCTGCTGTTTATTATAACTACAAAACTAGCCCTATAAGATTTTATAAGTACAATAATGAAACTAACATGGAAATATCACCTAAAAAATATACTGTCTATAATTCTAATTATTGGGACATAACACCTTTAGATAGATTCTTAATAATTTTCCCATCTTATTTAAGACATTCTATAGTTCGCAATAAAAGTGACAGCATTAGATATTCTGTGGCCTGTAATTTTCACCCCACTGGAAATTATGGAAGAGGAGATAGTAAACTATTCGGGCTTACGTTTAAAAATTTTACTGTCGGGTAAACCAATAAATTCCCTGCCATCAAATTTATTTTTATTTGACCAATTTGAATCCATATCGTTATAATGTAAAAAAACTTGAGTGCAGACATCTCCATCAAAATTTTCTCGCCAATGTTCTAAATCATAACCTTTGTAGATAAGCATATCACCAGGATTTAAATCTACTTTAATTCCAGGATTAGCATTCTCTGTTATTATTTTACTGTTTGATTCTGTGATGTATTTAACGTTATCTTCACCAGTTGGATCAACGTATATTGGCCACATATCCCCACCTAAATTCATAGTCGTAGATACTTCACAACTAGGTCTATCCTTATGTCTAGTTAAAGCATTTCCTTTGTAATAAATTCTTGCATAAGAATATGTAGGGATTAAATTTAAATTAGTTTCTTTTTGCATTTTTTTTTGCATATCTATTAAAAGAGTTTCCATAACTATGTCTGCATAGTGTGCATAAGAGTTTGGAACTTGAGGATCATTAAATGTTCCCATAAAGGTTAAATAAGGAGAGATTGTTCTTTTCTCTAACATTTTTTTAACCACTTCAGCTTTTAATATAAAATATTTGTGACAGAATTGTGCTAACTCAGGGGAGATAGCATTTCTAATTATTTGATAACCTTTTTCTTTAAAACTCATATTAAAAATTAAGCGCTATTGATATTCTTTCTCCATCCTGTTGTAAAGGTGAAACCATGTGTCTTAAATAAGATCTAAAAACAAGTAAACAATTTTCTTTCATATCTCTCACGTGATAAGTTTCTGCATTTATATCACATATTTCTAAATTTTTTAATGGTAACATATCTGGTAAGGGGTTTTCAAAAGTTACTACTGGATAGGGTTTAGGTGTTTGTAAAACAAATATCGCACTAAAGTGACTGTTTGAATGATAGTGATATTCTTGATAATCTCCTTTTTTATATATGTTAAACCAAGAGTTACCACATGTGTAACTATAATTTGATCTTAATTCTTTAGCATATAAATTAACTTTATTTGTTACAATGTCTATTAAATTTTTAAATTTAGGGTTATTTTTTAATTCATAAGTTCCTAAAGTATTATAAGTATTGCAGTTCCAATTATCACCGCCTGTTTTAATTTGTTTTTGAATATCTTTACACTCTGTAATCATTTCTTTTAAATATTCTTTTGAAACTAAAGAGTTAGAAGAAAACAAGGTATTTGTAAATATTCTTTGGATATGATTCATATTAAAATATTTTACCTTTTTGCCATTGCCAAATAAAAGAAGACATTTTTATTTTATTATATATTTCGTATTCCATATTTAAATACTTTAGTATTTCTTCTTTTTCAAAATACTGTTTTATATCAGGTCCTTTATTAAGATGAAATGATTTATTAAAATGCATTTCTAAAAAATTTTTTAAATCAAATAAATCTACATACCAGTTTACATAAGAGTTTATAAAATACATGCTTTGATAAGCAGTATGACTAACGTTACCTTTTTCTCTTGATAGTTTTTCATGATAGGTTGAAAACAATTTATCTAAAGAAATATCTGCTACATCTATGTTTTGTCTTTTAATATCATAACAAAGACCTGCCATAAACCTTTCGTAAGGATCTCTAACAACAGTCCAACAAACTTTATTTAAATTTCTTTTTTCAGAATATTTTGGTTGTAAATGTTCTATTGTTTTTAAAACACTTGTGCATGCATTTTTATGAATTAACAAGTATTGAAAATTATTTGTTTCGTAAAATTCTAAATTTTGAAAATACATTAAGATCCAAACTCTACCCAACCAGTGATTATATATTTATCTTGTTTAGGAGGTAAGCCTTTGTGAGGATGTGTAAAATAAGCTGGCCAAATTGCTATCTTTCCTTGTTCTGGTTTTATTTTTAAATCTTGATCAGGAAAATAAGTTTCACCTTCTTCAACAGTGTTTAAATAAAGTATAAAAGCAAGTATTCTATTTCTTGTTTCTATTCTAGATGCTTCGCAATGAATTACGTGATAACCTTCTTCTGGCTTTGTTTTTTGTAATTTTGTATCATATATTCTATGGCCTTGTAATGAATTTAACATAGTGTGTTTTTCAGCATATTTAGGATAACAATCTCTCCAAAATATTTCTAAAAATGCTTCGTCATAATATTTTAAATTAATAGATTCATCTTGTATGTGTTTACTATCTCTTTTAAATCTTCTTATGTCTTTGTCATAAAGATTTAAATAATGATTACAAAATTCTTCTGAAAAAGCTTTTTCAAAAATAGCTATGTGATCTATTAATTTCATTTAAAAAATATTTGTAAAGTTAATCTTTCTTCTGGAATATTATAATTTAACAAAGTAGTTCCGTGTTTGGTATTCCCCTCGTTAATTATAAGTTTATTGAACTCTGGTTTTTCAATATTTAATTTATCGTCTTCCTTCCAAATATATAAACCACCCCAATCTATTTCCCAATATTTGTTTAAATAAATAGTACAACCATATGCATAATTACTATCATTATGCATAGGTATATTACTTCCTCTTGTCCAAATATAAAAATTACCCACTATTTCTTTATCTTTAAATTTATTATCTAATTCTATAAATTTAGATTTAATATAATTAAGTTCTTCTTTTTTTATTTCGTAAGCTAAAACTAAAGAGGAACCTTTAACAATATTTTCTCCCCAATTAATATTAGACTTCCATATAGGTTTATATTCTTGAGATTCTTTTATAATGTTTTGTATAAAATTATATATAAAAGTTTCATCTAAAAAATTATTTTTTACAGTAATCATTTATAAGGTTGACCTAAACTCCAAATAACTAAAGAGTATCTTGTTCCTTTTGTTACTGGTTTTACTCTGTGTTTTACAAAGCTTGGAAAAATAACTAAAGACCCTTGAGTTTTTATTTCTGTACATGGTCTTACATTATGTTTTTTGTCTGGTTCATCTGTGCCAAAATCAAATTCCAACTCTCCACCTTCATAATCTTCTGGTTTTGAAAGAACACATGTAACAGATAGTTTTCTTATTTTTCCATTAAAATTTATATTTTCTAAATCAGTATAAGGTTTATCCCAAGAGTCGCAGTGCCAACCGTAATATTGATCTTGTTTATATTTTGTAAACTGACAAGCTTCTGAGTAATCCCATTCAAAATTCCAACCAGCATTTTTATTTGCTTGATGTATGTATGGATGTATTTCACTATATATCCATGGTTCACTTAACCAAACTATATTAGAGTCTCTTTTCTTTTTTAGATCTTTTAATTGATTATCTGATAATGATTTGTTATCATTTATTTGTTTTTGGAATCCTCCAGTCAAAGCTATTTCTTCTTTTTTTTCATTACCGTATTTAATTAAATCATTACAAAATGATTCAGGTAATGCTGATTGAAAATACCAATAATAATATTCTAAATTCATTCTTTATTGGTATGATAATATACTAAGATAAAATTAAATCAAGACCACTCGTTTTGTTTCTTCCAATAAAACTGACCTTTTAAACTCCATACACCTGGACAAGCAAAACCTCCAGAAGGCTCTTTAATTAAAACTCTACCACTGCCACCGTTACCACCGTCACCGCCAGGAGAGAATCCTCCGTCTCCTCCTCCGCCAGATCCGTAATTAGCTTCACCAGCTCCGCCTTCTCCACCACCTTCGTTTGGTGCTCCGTGTCCACCTCCTCCTGGTGGTCTAAATCCGAATGGGTTATTAGATCCGTATTGACCTCCGCCAACTCCTCCGCCACAAAAAGTTAAACCGAAAGGTGAAAAAATAGGTGAGGGTGCATTACCAAAAGAACTTGGTATGGCTGCTCCGTTACCACCTGCTCCGTTAGGTGGGCCTGAACCGTTTCCTCCGGCTCCACCACCGCCACCTCTATAAGGTCCTGGTGATCCACCATTATTGCCTTGAGGTCCGCCATTAGCGTTTCCACCTCCAGATCCAGTTGGTGCACCTCTACTACCGCCTGCGCCAAAACTAGCTGATAAAGGAGATGAGGCACCTAAAGTAGAAACACCACCATCATTCCCATGTCCATTAGGTCTTGATCCAGATCCTCCAGCAGCAATAGTAATCGGAAAAGCTGATGCTGGTAAAGGGTGTCCTGGTGTGAAAGATACTACTCCTGCTCCTCCACCTTCTCCAACTCCTCCACGTCCTGCTCCGCCGCCACCAACTAAAGCTCCATCACAGTCAGCTGCTTTTCCATATGTTAATGAAAAAGAAGGGTCTGAAGATGTAATATTATGTATTACTTCTGGTTGTGCTGTAGGCTCGTTAAGAACTCCCTTAACTCCGCCATTAGTTCCACTTGGCATTATATTGTCTCCCAACTTTGAGTAGATGGATTCCACTCATAATTAATATTATTATCCCAAAAATCATAAGCTGTCCACTTTTGATTATCTTCATCCCAAGATGCCATATAGAACATACCTTTTGTTGGTAATTCTGTTATTGAACTAGAAGACCATGTCTCTGAACTAGAATCAAAGTCCCAAAAAGAACTATCGTCTTTAATACCGATCCAAATACTTCTATTTCTATCCCATCTAACATCATATGATTTTTTGTCTGAACCATCCATATAGTTTAATTCAGATGGAAAAGCTAAGGGAGCTTTCCAATTATATTGTGCATTACTGCTGTCCCAATCTTTAAGAATATCTGTACCTCTAACCCAATTAGGGTGTGGTTTTGGTAAAACCATCATTACAGGAGGAACCCATTCATTGTCTAAATTTAATGTCCATGAACTAAAAGGTTTTTCTGCTATAAATACATCCTTTGTTGAATCATAGGTAAAATTTTTTCCTGCATAATTTTTTCTAAAATTTTTATTATAAGACGTTTGTTTCCAATAAACAGGTTCATCTACACTTCTAGGTGTAGAAGTTTTTACCCATTCCTCTGCTCCTGTAGATAAGTCTCCTCCATGAGCATTTACATCTTCATTAGAAAAAACTAACACTCTAACTACTTCGTTATTTGATTCTTTTATTTCTGCAAAATGAGCCATTATTCCCATCTCCAATTTGTTGTGTTAAAAGTCATATCATCTTGTGAAGGCTCTGTTGTAAATCCATCTTGTTCAGATAAATATAAACCTCCTACAACCGCTCTATGAATTCTGTTGCTATTATCCTTAAAAGATTGTTTCCAATAAGTATTAGGATAGTTATTATCAAATTCGTTTTCTAATAACCAAGCATCATTAGGTATATTATTTGAAACCCATGTTTCAGCTTCAGTAGATAAATCTCCACCATTAGCAGCTACATCATTATCTGATACTGTAACTACTCTAATTACTTTGTTATTATCTGTTCTTATTTCTGCGAAAGTTGCCATATTTATTCCGCCCATTTACTTTGTTTTCTATAATCTAAAACATCATCCATAGACCACACTCCAGAACTTACATAAACACAATCTGTTTCTCTTGCAACTACAATACCACTTCCACCAAATCTAGTATAATCAGGTACAGGTTGAAGAGGACCTGCAGCACCACCAGCGCCGCCTCCAAGACCATCTGTTCCATTAGTTCCTAATCTAGCACCAGCGCCTCCGCCTCCTGAACCTCCTGATGCATAAACTCCTGGTTCAGCAGCACCACCGCCGCCACCAGCATAAGTTACAGAAGCTCCTGTAATTGAATTAGCTGTTCCGTTTCCACCAGCTCCTGCTTGCGCATTAGAAGCATTCCAAGAAACTCCGCTACCAGCGCCGCCAGCGCCGCCACCTCCTGCAGAGGCTGCTTTTGTTCCTGGAGAACTAAGACCACCTGCAGATACGTTTCCTCCAGAGTTTCCTTGAGGAGGAGTAGTAGGGGGAGTATCTCCAGCTCCACCTGGATTTCCACCATGAAAATATTTTGCTCCTCCACCGCCAGATCCACCAGCTGATCCTGTTGATCCGCCGCTAGATGTTGTATTAGTTCCAGCATGACCACCACCTGCAGAGGTAATTGGTCCAAAAACTGATGCAGATCTTGGTCCTCCTACTGTAACAGGTGTTGATCCTGGAATTGTTAATGCAGTTCCTCCTGGAAAAGAAGTTCTAAAACCACCTGCTCCTCCACCGCCAGATCCCATTAAAGTAGGTACTTCAGGTGCAGGGACGTTATCAACACCCTCACCTTGATAAGCATCTCCTCCACCACCTACAACTAGATAGTGAACTGCTTTTGGTCCGTTGTTATTACTTACGGTAAAAGTTCCTGAAGATGTAAATGCAGTTATCTTGTCTCCACCATTGGTAGAAGATAATGTAGGTTCTATTACAGGTCCGATAATTCCGCCATTTGCCATAGCTAACTACCTCCTACGCGTCGTCTATTTCTTCGTAAGAAATGGTTATGGTTAGATCACTATTGGCACTTGCGCCAGCTTCAATGTTATCTGACTCTTCTAAATAAAAACCAGAGTTTTTATCTATTAAAGATAATGAAGCATCTGCAGGTACAGAAATTGTACTTGCGATTGCAATAGGTGAACCACCTGATTTAGTTATGAATACAGAAACATCGGCAGCGCTACTTCCGTCTATGTTTGCTATCATAATTGAATTAATTTTTAATACTTTGTTTGCAGCGCATGCAAGTATTTCAGTTGTAAGAGTTGTGTTTAATGTTGCTTGGACTGATTTTCCAAGTATCGATGTTACGTTTACTATATTTGGTGCTGCCATTTTTTATTCTCCTGTTATTCTTTTACCCGAAAACAATTGCCATTGCAATAGATTTTCCTGTTGATATACCAGCGTCAGAAAAACTTAAAACTCCTGATCCATTGGTTGTTATTGCCTGTCCACTAGTACCATCTGCTGTAGGTAGTGTCAGGCTTAAATTTGATCCTAAAGTAGTTGTTTTTAAAGCCACATAATTTGATCCATCATCTGTATCTTCAAAAATCCTTATTTCACCAGGCTGTGTACTATTTCCTTTAATATTAATTGTACCCGTACCTTTTGATAGTAAATTTATATCAACATTAGTTTCACCTGTTGCTGATAAAATTGGACCATTACCTGTTGCAGCATTTGCTAAAGTTAATTCATTAACTGCTGAACTTGTAGCGGTTAAATTAAGTAATTCATTTCCATTTGTATCTGAAATTTTTGTCCCTATTGCAGGACTAGTTAAGGTCTTGTTTGTTAAAGTTTGTGTTCCTGTAAGAGTTACATCACCATCCCCAAAACCTAAAGTATAAATATCTGGGTTAGTTCCATCGTTTGCTGTAGCAAACACAAGTTGATCACCTTTGTCAGTTGCTCCAAAAGTAAAAGTATCCCCTGACCCAGAAGCATATTTAAACTGTACTGTGTGTGATCCTGATGTTGAATTTCTTAAAAAATAAAAGTTTTGTGCGTCTAAAGGAATTGTTACAATTTGATTTCCAGAAATAGTTCCTGTAAATTCAATCATTCTATGAGACATTACTGCACCAGTTGATCCATCAGAAACTGAAAGAGCTGTAGTTTGTGCAC
>Ga0181394_1000963_pt1 | contig 12567 bp, 10 predicted proteins | sample 17SPOviralmetaG_FD_130123 | JGI IMG/M metagenome (GOLD analysis project Ga0181394, IMG submission 130123) | Marine viral communities from the oligotrophic San Pedro Time Series (SPOT) site, San Pedro Channel, CA, USA - 17 SPOT_SRF_2010-11-23 | ecosystem: Environmental > Aquatic > Marine > Strait...
TATTAAATGCGATGGGGTCAAACAACCCAGAAGATTTAAATTTGTTTGATTACAACGGCGATGGTGTAATCGACTTTGATGATTTGCTGATTGTCTTGTCAATGGAAGGTGCTGGTGAAGATCCAATGTACGCCTTCCAATATCGTGAAGCACAGGGATTAGCCGGGCGAGATCCCACTACGTCCGGATCTGGTAAAAAATCAACACCAAACATTTCCGGTGTTGGGGGTAAAAGACCCACAACGACATCAAACCCGACAATCGGTGGATCGCCTACAATGACCGGAACCCCAAGTCTCATCGATCCGATTCAAGCAATGGGCGGTAGAGGCTAATGTTACTCATTACTGAAGTCAATGATAATGTAAAACTTGTCACCGAAGAAGTAAACGGTGAAAAGCAATATCATATTGATGGAATCTTTATGCAAGCGGAACAAAAGAACCGCAACGGTCGAATTTATCCAAAGAAAACTTTGATGAATGAAGTTACCCGATATAACGATGATTATGTCAAAACTGGTCGTGCGATGGGTGAACTTGGTCACCCAGAAGGTCCACAATTAAATCTTGAAAGAGTTTCACATCTCATCAAAGAACTCCGCGTAGATGGAAATGATATCTACGGGAAGGCAAAGATTCTGGATACACCCTACGGCAAGATCGTAAAAGACCTTGTGAAAGAGGGCGTACAGATTGGTGTTTCTTCTAGAGGTATGGGTTCACTCAAACAAAAAGGTGGTATTAATGAAGTCCAAGATGATTTCAATCTTGCTGCCGTAGATATCGTTGCTGATCCATCTGCTCCTGATGCTTTCGTTCAGGGAATTATGGAAGGTAAAGAATGGGTGTGGGAAAACGGTCTGCTTACAGCAAAAACCGTTGAAGCACATCAAAAGCATATCCGTCGTGCGTCTAAGTCGGATCTTGAGGAAGCAAAGTTGTATGCTTTCGCGGATTTCCTCTCAAAAATAATGAAAGATAAATAAAAAAGACTAAGGAGACAATAATGAGTCTTAAGAACGCTTTAGAAACTGCGAAGGAAATTCTCGAACAATCAGAACTTCAAGAGGGCGATATGCTCAAAATGAAGAAAAGTAAACTTGCCGCTGGTGGGGACTCAACAGATGTTGAAATGTCCGCCGATGGTGAGGGATCTAAGTCTGCTGACGGTGTTACCCCCAAAATCGCCAAGCCTGTCAAGCCCGGTGGCAAAACCGAGGTTGAAGGTGAAATGTACGATGATGAGGAAGAATACTACGATGAGAGCGAAGTCGCAACCCCCGGTCAAACAATGAAGTTTAAGAAGGCTAAATCCGAAGAGGAAGAGTCTGCCATGATGATGACCCCCGGACAAAAAAAGAAAGTCAAAGAATCAATTGAAGCGTTTAAGGAATTATTCTCTTCTGAAGATTTCTCTGATGACTTTAAGATGTCTGCTCAAGCAGTTTTTGAAACCGCTATTGAGAATCAGGTCGATGCAATCCGAGACGAACTTTATGTAGAATTCCAAGAACAACTGGATACTGAAAAACAACATCTCGCAGTTAAACTTGACGAATATCTTTCCTACGTCACTGAAGAGTGGATGAAGGAAAATGAAGTTGCAATTGACACTGGCATTCGTGGTACGGTAACTGAGTCCTTTATGAAAGGTTTGAAAGACCTTTTTGAAACTCACTACGTCACCATGCCAGAGGAATCACTTGATCTTGTTGAAAGTCTTAATGGCAAGATTGAAAATCTCGAAGATAAACTCAATGAGTCTATCGAAAGAAATGTTGATTTGTCAAAAGGCTTAGTCAAAGCACAATGTGAAGCAATGTATCAAGATGCTTCCAAAGATTTAACGGTTTCCGAAGAGGCTCGGTTCCGTCAACTTTCAGAGAAGGTTGACTTCCAAGATGCTTCAGAATTCCAAGATAAAATTACCACTCTTAAAGAAAACTTCTTTAACCAGTTCGAGGAAACTCAAACTAGCGTTCCAACCCCTCTCGTTGAGGAGTATGCAACACCCGAAGAAGAGGCTGTAAATGAATCGGTTGAATTGTCACCCACAATGAACGCATATACCAATATGCTCAACAGAATTAATTCGGTCGATAAGAACAAAGTTTCATAACCAAGGAGAATACTAATGGAACAAATGCTTGTTGAAAATCTGAAAGATAAGTGGGGACCAGTTCTTAACTGTGAAGGAATGGCTCCCATCAAAGACGATTACCGTAGAAATGTTACGGCAATCTTACTTGAAAACCAAGAAAAAGCACTTCGTGAAGAAGCGAACCTTGCTCCCGTTCCTAACGGCGCACAAGGTCGTGACTTTGTAAATACTGATGGTTCTTTTTCAAGCGTTGGTGCGTTCGATCCCGTACTCATCTCGCTCGTTCGTCGCTCAATGCCCAACTTGATTGCATACGACATCTGTGGTGTCCAGCCTATGTCTGGTCCTACAGGTTTGATCTTTGCGATGAAGTCTAAGTATGTCCCGAGAGACACCGACTCTGACAAGTACCCTCTGGGTGGTGCAGAAGCACTCTTTAATGAGGCTGCTACTAAGTTCTCTGGAACATCTGGTGGTGACGGTTCTACTGCTGGTGCTGGTTTCCCCGGCTTCGGTGGAACTGGTGACCCTCTGGGTGATGTCGGTGCTGCTGGTACTTCCGGTGGTGGTTTCACTGCTGGTGGGGCACAAAACACTTTTGCAACCAATCCCGGTGTCACAACTGCGATTCTTGAAAACAGTACATTCAACGAAATGGGCTTCGTCATCGACCGTCAATCTGTCGTTGCTAAGACTCGTGCATTGAAGGCTGAATACACCTCTGAACTCGCACAAGACCTCAAGGCTGTTCACGGTCTTGACGCTGAAGTTGAATTGGCAAACATTCTCTCATCTGAGATTCTTGCTGAAATCAACCGCGAAGTCATCCGAACCATTTACAACAATGCTAAACTCGGATGTCAACAGTCTGGTCTGAAATTCACCGCTTCTGACAGTCCATTCATGGGTGGTTCTGGTGTTGGTGCGCAACAAGGTCTTGGCGGTATCTACGATATCGAAAACGACTCCGATGGTCGTTGGTCTGCTGAGAAGTTCCGTGGTCTGATGTTCCAAATCGACCGTGAGTGCAACGTAATTGCTAAGGAAACTCGTCGTGGTAAGGGCAACTTCATTGTCTGCACCTCTGATGTTGCTTCGGCTCTTTCGATGTCTGGCTTCTTGAACTTGACCCCAACACCTGATGTCAACCTCACCGTTGATGATACAGGCAACACCTTTGCTGGTACTCTTAATGGCAAGATTAAGGTCTACATTGATCCTTACTCTGTCTCGGGTGCTGACTATGTTTGTGTTGGTTACAGAGGTTCCAGTCCATATGATGCTGGTATGTTCTACTGCCCATACGTTCCGTTGCAAATGGTTCGTGCAGTGTCGGAAAGCACTTTCCAACCGAAGATCGGCTTCAAGACTCGTTACGGTCTTGTCAACAACCCGTTCGTGTCGAGTGGTTCGGATGCTTCTGATCCTCACGGATCCAATGCGGCTCGTGCTAACCAATACTTTAGAATCTTCCGTGTCTTGAATCTTCATGGCACTGATGTCTCTACATCCTGATTCTAAGTAAAAATTAAATACGCAGATAGGGGAGTCGAAAGGCTCCCTTATCTTTTACCTAAATAAATTGATGACTGATCCAAACAATCCATTCATGGATTTACACAAGACGATCAATAACTATACCTCTCCCGGCACTAAAAGCGTTACGGGTGGGTTTACTTCCATTGATACAGATAACGATATACTCCCCGGTCTGACCGAGGGATTTCAAATCGGTAATCCACCGGGTGCTATTGGAAGACAACCAGATAATGTAAACTACCTGTATCCCAATTTCTTTAGATTTAATATTTTTAAACTACCAAAGTTTGTATACTTTGTTCAAAAATTATCTCTGCCTCCGTTTGGAACTGATGGTACACAGATACAACCAAGTAGATTTGTCAATGCTAATCACCCAAATACCAAGGCTACATTCGGACAACTTGCGGTGACCTTCTTGGTTGATGAAAACATGGCAAACTACCGTGAGTTGTACGATTGGATGCAATCGATATATCTTATCAAAAATCATAAGAACTTTGATTCAAATATTAAGAATCATTTTTCGGATGGATCTCTCCATATTCTGAATAGTGCCATGAATCCAAAGAAAGAGATTCGTTTTCACAATCTTCTGCCAGTTCAAATATCTGGTCTTGACTTTGATTCTAGTGTTACAGACTTGACTCCACTTGTGGCTGACATGACTTTTTCTTTCGATTACTACGAATTCGTAGATTCCTGTTAATTTCTTCTTGACTCGACTCCACATCCCTTTATAGTACGAGTGTCAACGAGAGAAAAGGGAAAAAGGATTACATTATGGAACTTACTGAACTTAGAAAGATGGTAGAAGCGGACGCTCAGATCGATGACACTGAACTTGACACTGAAAGCCTTCGCCTCCCAAATCTACACAACAAATACCTGAATCTGTACCATGATTCCAAACTTCGATACGAGAGAGCCGCAAACGAATACAATCGGCTCTACAAGTTGAAGTGGGAATACTACACTGGAAAGATTGATGAGGAAACCCTAAAACAAAAAGGATGGGAACCTTTTGATCACAAAATTCTACGCAATGATGTTAGCGTCTACATGAATGGCGATGATGATCTGTGTGCAAGAAAAGAAAAAATGGCATATATCCAAGCAATCGTAAACTATCTTGAAGAGGTCGTAAAAGAGATTACCTTCCGACATACCAAGATCAAGAATGCAATTGAATGGCGTAGATTCTTATCTGGAGGATAAATACAAATGTATGCCAGATTATGTGATCGAGGAGTTAGACTCCTGTAATATCAAAGTGAAGTGCGAGAGACACCATGCAAAAGAGTTGTCTGATTTCTTCACATTCAAAGTTCCCGGTCACAAGTTTATGCCCTCATATCGTGCGAAGAGATGGGACGGGCAGATCAAATTATACAACATGTATTCACAGAAAATTTATGCAGGGCTTGAATCGTATATTGTCAAGTTCTGTAAAGAGCGTGGGTATACGATTGAAACACCAAATCGCAAAAAAAGAAACTGGTCGGTAGACCACCTAGAATCGCTTCTGAGCGGTTTGAATATTCAGTTAGGCGGGAAGCCTGTAAAACCACATGATCACCAGAAGGAAGCCATCCTACACGGTATGAACACCGAGCGTTGCTTGCTGCTTTCACCCACAGGATCGGGTAAATCTTTAATCATCTATACACTTATGAGACATTTTATGAACCTTACTCCCGAGGACAAAAAGGTTTTGGTTATCGTACCCACCGTGGGTCTGGTTTCACAAATGTTTCACGACTTTATTGAGTATGGCGGAGAGGGCTGGAACGCCCGAACGCACTGTCACATGCTATACTCAGGAAAGGAAAAGGCAACTCGAAGTCGAGTTGTGATATCAACATGGCAATCATTAGTAAACATGCCCGAAGAATTCTTTCAACAATTTGGGACTGTCTTTGGCGACGAAGCACACCTCTTCAAATCGAAATCATTGAAACAAATCCTCTCCCGCTTGACCACGTGTCCATATCGTATTGCAACGACCGGAACACTTGACGGACTACTGACACACAAGTTGGTCATCGAAGGTTTGTTTGGTCCAACCAAGAAAGTTGTGACCACCAAAAAGTTGATAGAGCGAAAACTACTTTCAGACTTGACTATCGATTGTCTGTTGCTATCATATGGAGGAACTGATCGACAGTTCATGCGTAGAACACAGTATGCAGATGAAATTGAATGGATTGTCACAGACGAGCGCAGAAATAAATTCATATGTGACTTAGCCGAAAAAACAAAGGGAAACACACTTGTACTATTTCAATTCGTAGAGAAGCACGGAAAGGTGCTACACAAAATGCTCAAAGATTCTAATAAGCCTGTGCATTTTATCTACGGAGGAACAGATGTCGAACAACGCGAATCGGTAAGAAAATTAGTTGAAGAAACAAATGATTCAATCATTATTGCATCGTACGGAACTTTTTCAACTGGTGTGAACATTAAACGCCTAAATAATATTGTGTTCGCGTCACCGTCAAAGAGTCGGGTTAGGGTGCTACAGAGTATTGGAAGACAACTTAGAAAGTCTGTTCACAAAAGCACCGCACGACTCTACGACATAGTTGACGATTTGTCATGGAAAAAATACGTCAACCATACACTTCGTCATTTCTATGAACGTAAAAAGATATATGACGCGGAAGGCTTTGAGTACAAGATCGTGAAGATCCCACTAATAGGAGAACGAAATGAACAAAACCCCCTTCAAGGTTCTTAAACTCAGAAGCGGTGACGATATCGTTGCAAGGCTGATCAAGAATGCAAAAGATTTTATTCGCCTTGAAAGACCAATGGTTATCAAGGTGATGCACTATGTTGATCCTATGGGTGGTTCAAAAAGAGAAACTATTGTTCTGTACGACTGGATGAAAATGACAACCTCAAATCACATTGATATACCGAGAGATCATATTCTTGGAATCTTTGATGCGAACCCAGACATTGTTGATGCGTATGATATGCAGAAACGACTTGAAGACAATCCATCATTAATCAACAAGATCAATCCACCCCGCAACCCCGGTCCCGGCTTCAATATTGACAGAATTATGAAAATTGTTGAAGAAAAAATAAACATGTTACAGGACGAGGACGAAGAAGAAGAGATTGAATTTGAAGCGGGAATTGATTTTGAGGATATCAAAGATATGCTGAGTGACGCTAGACGTAAAGGTGGCAGTAAACAAATTGAAATCGTTGATGATGAAGATAAAAATCATCCTGACTATGGAACCAGATATACAGATTGGTCACCAAATATTGATGACTACTTGACATAAGAAAAAAAGAGTGTAAACTTATACCATGACTGACTCTCACTACATTGATAATAAAGAATTCTTCGCCGAAATGGTGGAGTGGAAAACTCTCGTGAACAGTGCGGAAGAGTCTGGCGATCCAAAGCCACCAGTCACCGAATACATCGGACAGTGTTTTCTACTAATCGCAGAGCGACTATCTACGCGACCCAACTTTGTAAACTATCCTTTTCGTGATGAGATGGTGGGCGATGCGATTGAAAACTGTTTGATGTATGCTTCTAACTTCGATCCAGAGAAGTCTAAAAATCCTTTTGCGTATTTTACTCAGATTACGTACTATGCGTTTCTGAGAAGGATTCAACGAGAGAAAAAGCAGGACACAATCAAGTATAAGTTGATGGAAGCAGCAGACGCAAAAGGTGAACTGGCTGCGATGCTTGATCCTGAACAGATGTCAAAAGATCCTTACGCTGATTATCTAAAACTAACACCTAACGATATCGTGAATATCGAACCTAAAAAGAAACGAAAGAAGCGTAAAAAGAAGACGGACACGGAGGAACTTTTTTGAAGATTGCGATCCTTGCCGATACTCACTTCGGCGCACGCAACGACTCACAACTCTTTCTAGATTATTTCACAAACTTCTTTGAGAATACATTTTTTCCAGAGTGTGAGAAGCGTGGAGTCAAGACTATCATTCACTTGGGCGATCTTATGGATCGTCGCAAGTTTGTCAACTTCAATACGCTTTCACAGGTTCGTGAAAAGTTTGTCGAGCCTTTGGTCGCTGGTGAATATGACTTTCACTGCATCGTCGGCAACCACGACACCTACTTCAAAAACACAAACGATGTCAACTCGCCGATGGAACTTTTCGGTGGTCGATACGAAAAGGTACACATCTACGACAACCCCGTGACTCTGACGCTCGGTGGTTGCAAGTTTGCGTTAGTGCCTTGGATGAACAAAGAAAATGAAGATACCTGTCTTGGCTTCATGCAGGATAGCGATGCAAAGATTGTCTGTGGACACTTTGAATTGAATGGTTATCAAGTCATGCGTGGAGTTGATTACACGGGCGGACTTGATCCTGTGTATGTCAAAAAGTTTGACCGTGTTTTTTCTGGTCACTTTCACCAAAAGCACGAAAAAGAAAATGTTCATTACTTTGGCACAGCCTATCAAATGACATTCAACGACCTTTTTGAAAAGAAAGGTTTTCACATCTACGATACAGAGACAGATGAAATCGAGTTTGTCGAAAACCCCGAACAAAAGTTTTTCTCTGTGCAATATACAGATGATGCTGATTACAGTATGACTGACTTTCGCAAGTATCGTGACTCATATGTTAAGGTGTTTGTTCACGAAAAAAAGAACGCAGCAAAGTTTGACAAACTCATTGAAAAACTCTATGATAGTCGTGCTGAGTCAGTGATGATTCTTGAAAACGAAACGCAAAAGCAAGAGTCCAAACCTGTAGACGAGGGGGCACTTGCAACCGATACACTAACCCTCATTGGTGAACAAATTGATGATATGCACTCAAATGATAAAGATGAAGCAGAACGCTTGAAAGATTTGTTTAAGGAGTTATACTTAGAATCCTTTGACGAGAATTAATTATGATTAGATTTGAAAAAGTCCGTTTCAAGAACTTCGGTTCTTTCGGCAATAACTTTACAGAAATTCAACTGAACCGTCACCGATCCTGTTTGGTGTCTGGACTCAACGGACACGGCAAGTCTTTTGCCTTGCTCGACTCTATCACGTTCGCTCTGTTTGGTAAGCCGTTTCGTAAAGTAAATATTCCTCAACTTCCAAATACAATTAACGAAAAAGATTGTGTGGTCGAGGTTGAGTTTAGCGTCGGTGAGTTGAACTACATGGTTCGCCGTGGATTGAAACCCAAGGTGTTCGAGATTCACAAGAACGGAAAGATGATTGATCAGAACGCAAAGACAAAAGATTATCAAGTTATGCTGGAGGATCAGATCCTTCGCATGAACTACAAGTCTTTCACGCAGGTTGTGATTCTTGGTATTTCATCGTTTGTTCCGTTTATGCAGTTGTCTGCGGCAGATCGTCGTGATGTCATCGAGGACATCCTTGATATTCAAGTTTTCTCACAGATGAATAGTTTGTTGAAAACAAAAACTGCAAAACTCAAAAGCGACTTAGGCGACTTGAATCGTGACCTCACGATCAACAAAGAACGGGCTTCGGCTACCGTGGCTCTTGTCCAATCGCTGCAACGCAAGAGTGCCGAGGAGCGTGATGGATATGTTGCAGAGATCAAAGATGCTCGGGAGCGTCAAGAAGGTTGTGACACAGAAATCGAAACGATTGACGAACGCATCGCAAAAGAACTGACAAAGATCATCGATGAAAAAAACAACGATACTCGGCTCAAAGAGTATGCGTCTCTAGAAAAGAGACTGAACCGTGATCTGAGTCAGACAAAGAAAGAGATTGCATTCTATGAGAAGAACCATGTCTGCCCGACCTGCTCGCAGAGTATTCCACAGGATAAAGCGGAGAGCGAGAAGACAAAGAAGAACAATCAAGTCGCTGATTTTCGGAACGCTCTCGACGAACTTGAAAAGATGCGAACAAAGTCAGAAGAACGACAAACAGAAATAAATGAGATCAAGACCACGATTCAAGAACTCAAAGATGAAAGAATTCGTGTGAACACCCGACGCAGAACTGCACTTGATTATGAAAATAAAATCCAAGGCAAACTCGATGCTCTGAGTGGTGGCGAAGAAGGTGATGTTGCAGATGCAAAGAAGAAACTGGAACTCACCAAAGAACAACGTGAAAGATTACTGACAAAGAAAGATGACCTGCTGATTCGCAATAACACACACTCAAATGCGTCGGATCTTCTCAAAGACTCTGGTATCAAAGCCAAGGTCATTCGCTACTACATTCCTGTCATCAACTCACTTATCAATAAGTATCTGAAAGAGATGGAGTTTTTTGTGTCTTTTGAGTTAGACGAGAACTTCAACGAAACCATCAAGAGTCGGCATCGAGACACATTCTCATACATGTCGTTCTCTGAGGGTGAGAAACTGCGTATCGACCTTGCCATTCTGCTCGCATGGCGTGAGGTGTCAAGGCTCAAGAACTCCGCAAATACCAACCTGCTGATTCTGGACGAGGTGTTCGACGCATCGCTGGACGCAGGAGGATCAGACGATTTCTTGAAACTTCTACACACTCTGTCCGAAAAGAGTCATATTTTTGTAATTTCACATAAATCGGATCAATTAGCAGATAAGTTTGAAAATCAAATCGGCTTCCAGAAGGCAGGAAACTTCTCTCGCATCATATAAAAGCATAAATAAGTGGACGGAGATCCACTATGAATTTTACGACTTTTCTGAGCGAAGAAAAAATTACTGCTGCTGATTTTGAGAACTTTATTACGGTTGCCTTCAACGGGGGACCAAAGAAAGATAAAGATACTCCGATCAAAAGTATGGCAGCGTATGAAGCAAATCTTCCAGCACTGAAAAATATCGTTAAGGCTCTCAAAGGTTCTGGCTTCAAGGGTCGTATGATCCAAACGGGCAAAGCACAAGGTAAACTTAGTCCTGCATGGACAGGTACAGACAAGACACCTAAAGCCGATATGGTTGTTGGCAAAAGAGGGATTTCACTCAAGAAAAGAGGCGGCTCCCAGTTGGCATCAGCCAAACAAGCCGAAACCATGTCAACCTTCAATGCTGCCGTGGGCTTTATGGACTCTGAAGTTCCCGGTGAAGCAACAAAACTTGCCAACGATTTATCTGCGTTGATGCTGGAATATGCCGTTCCAAAAAAACTTGGTAATATTGGTGAGTTTCTAAAGAAGATCAAGAATCCCACCGAGTACAGAAAGACTCGTGGCAACGAAAGAAAACTTGCAAACGAATATCTTTCCAAGACAGATATGATGAAAGTTATGACCGAGCGTGTTCGCACGTTTTTTGATGGCAATGATACATTTAGAAACTTCTTTGTCTACGAAGCAGCCACGGGTGCAGAGAAGTTTAAACCAGATCCCTCTGCCTCAGCAAACTATATTGTGGCGTTTGATGAAGCAGGTAGCACATCCATTCATCAAATTTCAAAGGGCTACGGTAAGATCGGTCCCTACATCCCAAAACTTGCGTCCACCGTCAAACTTCGCATCTCTTGGAAAACACACAGCAGTAAATCACAAAAAACATTCCCGTCCTTCCGAGCAGATGTTCGTGATGATGTCAACGATGAAGTGACTTTTCAGTCTTTGTTTGATGAACATTTCTCAGAACTAAATGAAAACATTTTTACCGATGCCAAAAACTTTTTGAGCAATATCAAAGATAGTATTCAAGACTTTATCAAAAAGGCTGCTGCCCTCATCTATAAACTTGCGAAAAAGGGTATCATGGCAGTTCTGAAATTTTTGGGTATTCTTCCAGAAAAAATTGCTGTGTCACAAGCACTCATCGAAGAGACTTTGAACGAAGCAGAGTATCAGGGTAAAGAAGTCAAACTCAATGATCCCTTTCGGTTACCACAAGGATCAAAGAAAAAGTTTGGTGTCTATGTCAAGAAGCCGAGTAGCGGTAATGTAATCATGGTCAAGTTTGGAGATCCTAATCTGTCGATCAAACGCGATGACCCAGAAAGACTAAAGAACTTCCGTGCAAGACACAACTGCTCATCAAAAACTGACAAGACTACTCCGGGCTACTGGTCATGCAAATTCTGGGAGAAGGACAAGCCTGTATCTAAACTTTTGTCAAAAGGTAGTGTCTCAGAAAAGTGGTCTGAAAAATACAAAGAGTCTATTGATTGTGACAACCCAAAGGGGTTTAGCCAGAAAGCACATTGCCAAGGTAAAAATAAAAATGAAGAAGAGCAGCCGTGTGATTGTGGCTGCGAACAAGAAGTAAATGAAGTCAACATTCCGGGCTACAAAGGTTGGGTGAATCCAAAAACTGGAAAGACTCAAATTATTCAGGGGCATGCTCCGTATCATGTTCAGATGATTGTAAAAAATCCAAGATTCTATGGTCTTACCGAAAAATTGATTATGAATCATTTGATTGAAACATACGAAGAAATGGATGCTCCAAGTCCCGAAGAAGATGCAAAATTTGCGATGGATGAGTTGAAGAGTGGAAGACGAGACATTGACCACAGCGTTGAACTCTTGGCAATGGATAGAGGCTGGGTTCGTTTTGTTGAAGGTGAGTACGCCGAGATTTCAGGAAGAAAAAGATTCAACGACAGAGAACTGCGAAAAATCTTGCAGTTGATTGACGAAGAAACACCTCTCACTATGAAATCTAAAACAACGATGGGCTTGCAGCAATACAAACCTGTGGGTAAAACCAGTGTAAAGGTTGATTACTACGGCGACCTTGAAATGAATGAAATCAAAAATCTCATCAAGGGTCGTAAAAAAGGTGACAAGCAAACTGAAATCGGACGCACGATGTCGATGTTCCGTGAAGAAAAACGTGTCGCAAAAACACGCAAGAACCAAGACCCCGATACTCATTCTGATCTCTACACCGATGAAGATCCAAAAGGCACAATCCACGGACTTGGTTTCAAGGACGTAGAAACGGCTGAGGCATCGGTTCGTAAA
>Ga0181394_1000965_pt1 | contig 12564 bp, 15 predicted proteins | sample 17SPOviralmetaG_FD_130123 | JGI IMG/M metagenome (GOLD analysis project Ga0181394, IMG submission 130123) | Marine viral communities from the oligotrophic San Pedro Time Series (SPOT) site, San Pedro Channel, CA, USA - 17 SPOT_SRF_2010-11-23 | ecosystem: Environmental > Aquatic > Marine > Strait...
GATGTTGATCTTTTTTTATCACTTGACATTTTTACTATATAATATGCAAATATTTTTCCAATTATATAACTAATAAAAAAAAAAGAACTAAAAAATAAGGACTAAAAATTACGCACTATGAAAAAAGCACTATAGACATTATTTGATTTTTATATAAAATTAATACATATTAATTATATATATGAGTTCAAATACACAAGATATGACAGATTTTGATGTAGCTAATTATCCTATTGAAGATTTATTCGCAATTATGGGTATTTTAGACCAACAACCTTTTACTAAGGCTGAAATTATAGATCATACCCAAAAATACATAGATAAATACGAAAATGACCCATTATTTAAACGATTTTTCTTTGATGTTAGAACTAGATTGTTAAAAGAAAAAGACTATGTTATGGAAGATAATGTATTTACATTCAAAAAGGAAGATGAAGAAGAAGATGTTATTGTAGGTGATAGATACGAAAAAACCAGCGGTTTAATAGATGACGAACATTTGGTTATTGGTGAAATTAGACAAAAATCTGCTGGTGGACACGATATTCCTTTCGTACAAGGTGATAATAATCCTACTAAACGATATACTGTAACTAGAATAGTTAATTTTGATAGTCATTATAGAACTATATTAGATCCTTCTTCAGTCGCTTGTCCTGTTGCTGATCCCAATAGTAACCAACGACTTGATAGTCCTACTAATTATACTGCTAATCTATCTCAACCCCTTCAAAATGTTATTGAAATTACACTTGAAAATACTGAAATACCTAGTTCTTGGTATGTTTTTAATAGCGAATATGGGACTAATTACTACTGCACTAACCAACAAGCCGACCCTTTCTCTATTCCTAGTGGTAATTATCCCACATCTACACTTCTTATACAAGAATTAAATAATGCTTCAACCGACTTATTATTCTCTTATAATTCTCTTACTAATAAAATTTCAGTTCAAAATAATAGTGCTGCCACCATTACCATCGATTGGTATAAACCTATCACATCACTCAATCTCTGTGTTGAAGGTGGTGGTGTAGGACAAAAATTAGATTGTAATTTAGGATGGCAACTTGGATTTAGACTAGAATCATATACTATACTCCCCAATAATACCATTACTGGTGAAGCTATTTTAGATTTACATGGACCAAAATACTTATTAATTTCATTAGATGATTTCCAAAATAGCAAACCAAATCAAGATATTATTTCCATTCGTAGTAATAAATCCAATTTCTCATTGCCTAGCTACTATAATAAAAATACTATGGACCCTGGTTGTGATCCCCCTGATTATAATGCTTTTTATCAATCTTGTTCTACTAGACCTGTAAATTATGATTTAAGTCGTAATTTAACTCAAAAACAGTTATATAGTGTAGACCAATTGAAACTCGCTATGACTGGTAAACCAGCTGATAGATATTCTAGTCCTAATTCTACAGATATTCTTCATAAAGTTCCTATCCTCAGAAATGTTGAACAGCCTTATGGTAATATTTCATATATTAACGCTCATCCTGATTTATCAAAACGTATTTATTTTGGACCTGTTAATCTATCTTCTTTTAGAATACGTCTATTAAATGATAAAGGACTTGTTGTAAATCTTAATAATATGGATTGGTCTTTCTCTATTAGAGTCACTCAAATTTATTCTTATTAACTTATTGTATCATACAACATTTATCATATAGCCCTTGTTCTATGACAAGTTCTTCTTCTATCTTTCTTATATCTATTCCTTTTCTTACTCCTGGAACAAACCCCCCTTCTTCTATTTTTTTCATTATATGTTCCGTCATTTTTTCTAATAGTTGTCTTGTATTAGCTGTTGTTTTTACTGATATATCATATCCCACCATTCCTAATTCTTCAGCATATTTTTTAAATTCATCGACATCTGCTTTCAATGGCAAATCTATCTTATTTAATATTGCTATTAATGGCAAAGAATCTTCATCTCTATGTCTTTGATATCTATCATACCATTTTTTCATCTGTTCTTTCCATTCAGGTTCTGTTCCATCTACTACAAGAAATCCACTTGCTACTCCTTTATAATAATTTTTTATTATTGGTGCAAAACTCTCTTGTCCTGCTGTATCCCAAAAATGATATTTTATTCTTTGTCCTCCTATCTCCCTTTCCACCGATACAAATTCTACTCCTATTGTTGTATCTGTATAATCTCGAAAATTATCATCTGATATTCTCCTAACCAAACTTGTTTTACCAGAATTTTGCTCTCCGGTTACTATCACTTTGAATAGATAATTATAACTCATAATATTATATAAAATATAAAATATAATATTATTTACATTTATTTTTATATCTATTTAATTTATATGACAAAAACAAAAAGTAAAACCAAAAAACTTGTTAGTCTCTTTTTTAAAAAAAATAAAAAAAATAAAAAAAATAAAAAAACTAGAAAAGCTAATAAATCTAATGAATTTACTGGTAAAACTATTTATAAGAAAAACGATTTCAATAAAAATCCTTTCCCCAATATTCCTCTATTAAAATATAGAACTGTTTTAATGGCTGACAATATGGTTTATGTTTCTTCTGTTAAAAATAAAATCATGAAAAAATTCCTCATGGAAGAATACAGAAAAAGATTAAAACTTATTCTTAAAAAACATCCCAAATTTAAACGTAAAGTTAAAAATGTTGATAAGCTCTCTCCTACTAAATTGGAAAAAACTTATTTTGAGTTTATTAATATTGAAAAATAATTTAGTCGTTGGTCTCCGATTCTTCATTTATCATCTGATCCACAAATTCTCCTACTTGTTCGTTTATTCTTTCTATATGTTTCATTAAAGCATCATTGTTATCTGATATTTGATTCTTTAATTTACTTGTATTTTGTAGTAATATTTTCTTAAAATTACGTATTTGCTTTGCTCTTCCCTTTACGTTTTCTACATTCATTTTCGTATTCATTATTTGATATAAAAAATCTACTCCTCCTACTATACTTCTAGGACATTCTGTTACATTACATAAATATAATGCCGGCTTTTTACCATACATCTGAACTTGCCAATCCGATTTTCCACTTACACCTGCATTTAAACTCAAAAGTAAACCTCCATCTATCTCTTTCAATTTCATCATTTCTTTCTCAAATTTTTTTACCCCTACTTTTTGGACGTTTTTCTTATCTGTTTTCACTTCAACTAATATTTTTTTACCATTATATGTCATTATCATATCTCCTTTCCCCCCTTGTTGTGCTGTATCTTCTATTTCAGCCTTTGGAAAATATTTTGTAAGCCATTCACCCACTAATTCTTCTCCCTCAGCACCTTTATTTGCTGCTATTTTCTTACTTGCTGTATTTGTATATAATTTCTCTCTTATATCTTCCAACTCCTTATTTTTTTCTTTCCTTAAATCTTCCATCTCTACCTTATGTTTTTCCCTTGCTTCATCTAATTTACTATTTATTTCTTCATAAAATGCCTTGTTTTTTAAGGATAGAGCATTTTTTAACTCATTTGTCTCCTCTTCCATCGCTTCTATTTTGTTTTTATAGAGATTTTCTGTTTGTATTTTACAAGTTTTTCTTGTTTGCTCCAGTTTCGTCTCATGATCTTGTATATTTTTTTCTATTGCCTCTTCTAATACCACTTTATCTTCCTTCAATTTCTTATTTTTTTCTCGTATTCTCTTTATTTGTTCGTTGGATATCTTCTTTTGTTCTCTTAATTCACGTTGATAATCATTATTCTCCCAACTTTTCTCTATATCTACCTTGCTTTCTATAAATTGTTGAGCCAATAGTATATGTTTCCATTGTTCTTCTTTTGGTTTTTGTAAAAATTTTACAAATTCTTCACTTGATGGGTGATTTTTTATTGGTATATATATTGCTTTCATACCCAATTCTCCCACCTTATTATCCTCTCCAGGTATATTTATTATACTTGAATCAACTTGCATTATTTTAATATTTAATTAATCTTTTAAATAGTTTAAATATATTTATTAATCATATATATATGGACGGACTAGCTACTCACAAGGAAAGACAAGATATGATTGTCGAACCCCTTCATGTTATGGTACATCTAGCACTGTTAAATTATTGCCCCGTTGGCACCAAAATAAGTATTTCTAACAATACTCTCCATCTCCAGAAGCCTTCCTACGTTCAAGGGGTTGTACGCTGGTGGAGTAATGATAGTAAAGATGATTTATATTATCTTTTTCATGCCATTCGTAGATTTTACTTATGGTATAAAAATACTAAAGATCTTAAATATAACTATATTCTTGAAACCGCAATTAAAGGCATTGCTAAATTAATTAATACTTATCAAACTTGTAATAATACTTCTATTACCCATACTCTCTCTTTATACAAAAACATTCTTGAAATGGAACAACCCGACCTATTCAAAGAAACATCCGATACTATCGTCACTATGGATAATGTTTTTCAAAACGTTACAACCTTATATTGCAAACATCAAATTTTTGTTATTTTTAATACTCTTAAAATTCTTGAAGCCGAACAAAATACTGAATATATAGACCAATATTTAACTTCTTTAGAAACTTTCTTTATTCCTCTTAATGCTGAAATTCGTTCTTGGATACATAATAATTTGAGTTGTTAAATCTCATCTCTATCTTCTTTAGTAATAGTGTTATGATAATAATGACCACCTTGAGACCAAGGTACTATTATCCATGATTTGTCTATCTCCGATTGCGTATTATTTAATACTCCACTCAACAACACCGGCAATATTAACGTCAAATATACACATAAATTCCTTTTTCTCATTTATATATTATTAATTTAATTTTTATTTATTCTTAACTTAGTATATATGCCTGTTAATCTTCCAATTTTGAGCACAAGTGAAAGTATTGTTAATAAAATAAACGGTTCCGCACAAGAAATAGTTACTAAAGTAACCAATAGTGACCTTATAAGCACCGCTGGTAAAGGTGTTGATGGTATTTTAAAAGATTTAGGAGACCTAGTTGGTGTCGTTCCCTTAGCTGGCGACAAAGTAGGATATGTTTTTAAAAAAAGCGGCGAAGCTGTAAAAGTTGTTGCTGTCACTGGTAATAACGTTGTTATTGGTAGTGGTAAGCTTGTAAATGGTGTTTTGTCTGGTGTCACTGATTTAGTTGTATTAACACTAAGCACTGCTAAAGGACTTATAAACAAACTTACCTCTATGATTGGTATGCCAGTTAAACTTGGTGGTAGAAGAAGAAAAAGAAGAAGAAAAAGTAAAAGAAGAAAATCCAGAAAATCTAAAAAACGAAGAAGACGTAGAACCAAGAGAAGACGTAGACGTTAAATAATATATTATACTAAAAATATTACTATAATATATATGGCAAGAAAATCTCGTAAAAGCCGGAGACGTAGAAGAGGAGGTAGCACAAACCCTACTGTAATGGCATTGGTGGATATTTTTTATAAACCGCCACCTGAAGTAGCACCAGCTAAAGTAAAAAGTGGTTTGGGGGCAAGCAATTGGGAATCACAATGGACTACATTATCAAATCAATTAAAATGTTATCTAGGTAATATGGATAAACATAAAATGGGTCGCAAAGATTATATTAAAAACGGGAAAGGTTTTATGATGAATAAGCAAAAACGAAAAAAATCTTGGGATGCTTGTAAACATAAAAAGGATGCCGATCATAAATTAGCTATACAATATTTTATGAAACACGGGTTTGATGAGCCAACATATGTAGATTTAAAGCGACCAGAATTAGAGGGAATGATGATGACTAAGATACCAACTAAAGATGCACTGATGGTAAAATTAGCAGACGTAAAATATTGGCATGATGTCGAACAAAAAAGACATGCAGAAGCAGCAGTCGCAAAAACAAAATTTGGTGGAAAAACTCGTAGAAGAAAAAGAAGAAAATCACGTAAAAAAAGACGCCGTTCTAGAAAAAGACGTCGCTAATTTTTTAAAATAATTTATTAAGTTCTCTAATAAATTCTTGTTTTCCTATTGATTTTGGTCCTACTGTATTATCATGATTCCAACTAATCTTTTCGTAATATTCTTCTTTAAATTTCGTTCTTTCTTTATAGCTTTTTGATTCATCAAATGTGATATAATAATGACTTTGATCTGATAGACTAGCCCAATTAACTGTATCTTGCATCATATCTATCATTTTCCCCGCATATACTCCTACTCTTCTCAATGCCATTGTAGCATCCTTCTTATCTTTTACAAATTTAAACCCCTTTGGCTCTAATTTTGGTGATACTTCTCTAGCTGTATCCTTCTTTTCCCATACCTGAAATACACAAGGAACATTATAGTCTTCTCCTTCTACTGTAAAAGCATCAATTTCTATATCTATTTGTGATGATAAATGGAAATTCAATGGTATACACCTCTGCATACTCTCTTTTTTAAAGCTTTTTGGTAGTATAAAACTAAATGTTTTCGTATTATCAGCTTGACATATCTTCTTAATAAACTTCTTAGCCAATGATGACTGCCTCCCAAACGGTGGATTACCTATATAATGACAAGGTATTTGAAAACATTGGTTCAAATCTAGTTTCAAAAAGTCTTGTTCCCTTACCTGTACGTGCGCCGGTGCTATATCATATGATATACTACTCCATTCGTGTATCAAATTAGTAAATGATCCACTTCCAGCACTTGGTTCTATCACTAGATTATCCACTTTTGCTACATTCAATTTCTTCCATTCTTCTACACATTTCTTCGCTACTTCTGGTTTTGTATAGAATTTATCTGATAAATCTCTGTTTAATCCTGTTTTCTTCATTATTATTTTAATATAATAAATTATGTTTAAATATATTCAATTTATATCATTGAGACTGACAAGAGCATAAATTTGACTTGTAATGAACTGTATTACCATATTACCGTTTCACAGCGTAAAATTTTGAAATTTTATGACTGACCTTACTGACTTTTTATTTCATTTTTCAAGTTATTACCATATTATCATCTCATACTCTTAAATTTTGAAAACCCCTTACTGACGAGAGCGTGTTTTTGACCTATAAAATTCCTTCTTACTGATTATCGTAATAAAACCGAAAATTTCCAAAATTTTCATTTTCCAAAAATTACCGCTGCATATTTTCACTTTCGAAAAATAGCTAGTTAATATTATTACCTTTTTCCATCTTAAAATTTATTTTTCTCAAAAACAGACACCTTAATGCTCTTATTTTTCAATAATCATAAAATAGGATATTACCATAAAGCATCTAAATACCCTATTTATAATATCTGTAAATATGGTCAAAAAGTGTAATTTGTAAAGAAGAGGTTTGATGAACAAAACAAAAAGTGACAAATTTGTCCATTTTAAATTTGTCACTTTTGTACATTGCACTAAAAGTTTCGGAGCCGAAATTGCACGTTTTTATATACTGCTCCATTATCTAGCCAGTTTTCCAGAAATTACAATTTTTTGCTGAGACCATAAAAAAATCCACCAAAAATATACATAAAAATATAACGATTTAGAGATAAAATATGTTTCCAATATATAAAATGATTTCCAATATGTTTCCAAAATGTGTAGTAATCCGTTTTGATCCAAGACGGTATATTTGCGCTCATTGTGATTATAAATGCTCTCGTAAAAGTGATATGAAAAATCATCTCAAGAGCAAAAAACATAATTTAAGACTTGTTGCCATCGAAAAGATAAGATCCGCAAAAAACGAGTTTTCCTGTCAATATTGTGATAAAAAATATAAGACGCGTTCTGGTCTATGGAAGCACGAAAAAAAATGCGAACCATCGTCTAGTACGGAATTGTTTCCAGACGTTTCCAAAAAACGAGTAAAATCCGTTACTGAAGAAAAAGAATCAAAAAAAGATGAGATGTTGATGGATATGATGCAAATGATGAAAACTCAACAAGAAATTAACCAGAAATTAATAGAAAGTGGTACCTTAGGTGGCAGTCATAATACCTCAAATAGTCATAATAATAGCAATAATACTAACAATATATCAATCAATGTATTCTTGAACGACCATTGTAAAGATGCGAAATCAATCCAAGATTTTGTAGATAATATCAAATTTAAATTGACAGACTTCTTTGACGGTCAATTGCCAATTAAAGATTCAGTATCAAATGTAGTAGTAAAGCAATTGAATGATATGCCAACAACAGAAAGACCAATACACTGTATGGATAATAGACGAGGTAATTTTATGGTGAAAGATAAGGATGAAGGATGGGTACAGGACAAAGGCGATATGCTGGCAAATAATATAAAACGCGTTCAGCAAAAGGCATTGTTACAATCATATGATACATTTGATGCTGAATATGTGCCGCCGCATCCAGGTAGACTACAAGATAAAAAGGATGCTATAGTAAATCCAATAAGAAATGGATTACAAAAAGATACAAGCAAGATAATAAAAGATGTTGCTTCTGTGACAAATATAAAAGATGCAATGAAATCACTTCAAGATAAAAAATAGTATTATATATATGGGATTAACAGTCTCGAAAATGTGTATGAAATCAACAAAGAAGATTAAAAAAATAAAGAGGAGACTTTCAAGGGATAAGAAGGTGGAAATTATATACAAGCAAATATCAGGGAATGATCCAGATGAAGTATATAAAGACCGCTACAGTGATGAAGAGGAGACATATACGATAGAAATATAAATATATGAATTAATAATTGATATATTTAATTAAACTTGTTCTTCTTGAATAATAACAGGTTCTTCGATATTACTAGTAGTGATGATGTGATTTTCATCCTCAGGAATATTAATTACCTTACCGTCGTGAACGGTGGTTTCAACGAGTTTAGTAATAACAAGATATGGGTCGCAATTGGATGAAGGTCTCCTGTCTTCAAAATATCCAGACTTTTCAAAAAAAGTTTTAGTAGGAATACGGACGGAAGCTCCACGGTCAGCTACACCATATGTAAATTCTTCCCAAGAAGCGGTTTCGTGCTCTCCAGTAAGACGCATTTTATTATCGCTGCCATAATTTTTAATATGGGTTTCATGAGCTTTTTCAAGTTTAGCAATATACGCCTTGATTGCGTCAAGTCCTTTTTCAGCTCTAGTAGATGAGGTTGAATAATTGGTATGACAACCAGAACCGTTCCAATCGCCATCCATTGGTTTTGGATGATAATTAATATCATATCCATAAATTTCAGATGTTCTATTTAGAATATATCTAAAAAGAAGGAGTGAATCAGCAGCGTCAACACCTTGTCCGAAAATCTGGAATTCACATTGTCCTGGAGCAACTTCCCAATTATAACCGGTGCAGGCGATATTTTCACAAACCATAATATTATTTAGAACATGTTCGGCGACTTCTCTACATTTAACATTTTCAGAACCAACGCCACAGTAAAATTTACCTTGTTCTTTACCATTTTGAGAAACCCATTCTTTACCATCGAGCGTTTCCATACCAACTGGTCCTTGCCAATTGGCGGAAGAGCAGAAAGCAGATTTATCACGTTTAGTGAAAAAGAATTCTTGCTCTATACCGAACCAAGGGTCTTCTTTTATAGTTTTTTCATCGGAAAAAGTAGCTTGAGCTTGTCTTCTAGTATTGTCTTTATGAGGGATATAAACAACAGCATTGTGTTTTTTAGATTTTTCTTTATCGACGACCCAAGTATCGCACAAAACGATGAAAGAATCAAATTGACCTTGAAGTCTAAAAGGGTCTCTAGTTACTTTAACAGGTCTAATAAATACTTCGGAGGATTTACCGAATGCTTGTTTAGTAGAAGAACCATCGTAATTCCATAGAGGGAAACCAGAATCAATATCGTGGTTAATTAAAACCTTAGTTTTAGACCTAAAATTATTATCGGCATCAAGCCATATATATTCACAGACAACATTCGCCATTTATAATTATATTTGTAAAATGCATTTAAATCTATTTTATTATAATAAATATAATTATATGTGTGGAATAATTGGGATTTATAATAAAAAAAATGGCGAAGTGTCTGATTTAATAAAGTGTTTAAAGAAACTACAACACAGGGGTTGTGATGGTTTTGGATTGATAAAATACAGCAATCGAATATATAGAGAATACAGGTCAGAGGGTGCAGTAGAAATGTCGACTGTAAATCAAAAGCATGATTTAAAAGCAGGAATAGGTCATACAAGATATAAAACATCTGGAAGCGAAACAATAGAAGGAAGATTGAATGAATTACAGCCATTGAAAGATAAGATTGAAGGAGGGCATATATACATAGCTCATAATGGAAATATACCGAAAGTGAATGGTCATGACACAAGTTATTTACTGAATTATATAACAAGTAAGAAGGGGTATTGCTTGGAAGATATATTAATAGATATAATGAATATGATACCGGGGTCTTATAGTTTGATAATACTTCACAGAGGGACATTGTATGCGATGAGAGATAGATATGGAGTGAGACCATTGTGTATGGGTGAGAATGAAAAAGGGATATATTTAAGTTCTGAGAGTGTAGGATTACCAGAAAATAGCTATAAGAGAGATATAAAAGCGGGTGAAATAATAAAGATAAATTCGGCGGGAATACAGAATATATATAATCATAAAAATACATATAATGGATTATGTTTATTTGAAATAATCTATTTTTTGAATGAGGAGAGTTGGTGTGATGGAATAAATATAAAAAGAACGAGAGCATATTTGGGAGAGAAATTAGCAGAAAAAGAGAATTATAATTTTAATGAAGAAGAAAATGTAGTAATAGGAATACCAACTTCAGGCATAACATCAGGGAGAGGATATGCTAAAAAATTAGGATTGCCATATATGCAGTATATATCAAAGAATAAAGATGCGGGGAGGACGTTTATATTGATGGATAATGAATCAAGAGTGAAAGCGTGTAAGAAAAAATTTGCGTATAATGTAGATGGATTAAAAGGGAAGAGTGTGATATTAGTAGATGATTCGATAGTGAGAGGAAATGTAATGAAAAGCTTAGTAGATAATTTGAGAGATTGTCAAGTAAAAGAAATTCACGTAAGAATACCAGCACCACCAGTGATAGATATATGTGAATTGGGAATAGCGATACATAAGAAAGAAGAGTTAATAATGAATAATAGAACAGTATCGGAAGTAAAAAAAGAGTTGGGAGTGGATAGTTTAAAGTATTTGTATATAAATGAGATGGGAGGGATAATACCAGATAATAGTTATAGTCAGTGTTTTACAGGTGAAATAGCGGAAGAATTTAAGAATTGGAAGCCATAGGGCGAATATTATTAGTGCTTTCAGCCCAAAAACGGAATTTAAGTCTATGATCAAGGATATTAGAATTATTCATCATAATAGTGCAAGGGGGAATATCATTAGTAAGTCCTCTAGGTTTATTACCAAGTTGACCGTAATAACAGTAAGCAACAGGTCCGTGGTCGTTTGATGTAATATTCCAATAATCCAAAATTAAACCAGCAATTAAATGTTGAATTCTCCAGTTGCTTCCAACACCAACACCAATATTGTCTCTGCCGAATTTATTACCGTAAGTTTCTTTAAATTTACGATAAATATGAGCTGCTACTGATGCTCTAATACCTAATTTACCTTTTGCTTTAAAATGGTTCATGAATTGAGATACGGCATATAAGCTTCTGTCGGCATATGATGAGCTTCTGTCGGCAGCTATACCAACCTGTAAAATAGTATATTCAAGAAGTTTAATATTGACATTGATGGCATATTCATCAACAAAAGCATCAAGTATATTTCGAGGAATATAATGAGCTGGAGTCCATTGATCTTTAATAATTTTTTGCCATTTTTCAGGATATTTAATACTGAAACACAGACTACACCTATTTTTGAATATAGGTGTTTTATAATATTTGCCGCAACGGCATTTGTTGAATTCGTATGTCTTGCCTGATCTTGTTCTCATTGTTGTGTATTGAATTAAAAAATTGTTAAATATTTAATTCAATTTTTAATGTATATGGGGAATTTGGAAGATCACGACTTTAAATATTGTATATGGCTTTTATGTGAAGAAGACGAAGATTGGTCTAAAAGGACGAATGGATTTAAAGCTCATATGTCAATATGTACTCATTTGAGTATGACGGAGGCATTGGATATGTATAGTATTTTAGCGAAAGAAACTTCTTTTATAGTAGATGCAGAACCAGGTCCAATAATAGAATATAATAAAGGGTTTAATGCATTATATTATAACGTTAAATATTCTGTAAAGAATGATAAACCAAGACCGTGGTGGTGGCCTAAGAATGCACATGTATCATTAAAGTATAAATATAACGAGGCATTTGGAGAAGAAGAGACAAATAGTTTAAGAATAATAGACAATGAATGCCGAATGAAAAGAATAGTAATAATGAAATGTACGGGGATGCATAAAGATTGGAAGTGGATTATGTAGATTCAAGATTGGTAACACGAGTAGATAAATCATCAAGAAGGAATAAAATAGCGGCGAGAGTTTTGTCGTTGACGGGTGTATTTTGACTAGGAGAAGTAATA
>Ga0181394_1000966_pt1 | contig 12555 bp, 17 predicted proteins | sample 17SPOviralmetaG_FD_130123 | JGI IMG/M metagenome (GOLD analysis project Ga0181394, IMG submission 130123) | Marine viral communities from the oligotrophic San Pedro Time Series (SPOT) site, San Pedro Channel, CA, USA - 17 SPOT_SRF_2010-11-23 | ecosystem: Environmental > Aquatic > Marine > Strait...
GATTGCTGCCTCATCAATGTACAACCAGTTAACTGATTTACCACGAATGGCGGATGCTGTTGTAGCTGCTGAGAGTACTTTACTATTGTTCTCTAATTCTACATCACCTTTATTCCATACTCTAACACCCTGTTGCATCCACAAAGGTAAGTTCTCATACATTATTTGATATCTGTTTAATACTTCCCTAGCTGCTGAGGCTTTGTTAGCCATGATAGCTACTGTCTTATCTTCTTGGAATATTGTATAGTGTAATATACACGCAGCTGCTGTTACTGTTTTACCTTGTTGTCTGCCTTCCATTAAAATTACTTTTCTCTCATTCATTATGAGATCTACTTTGCCTTTTTGGCATTCAAATAACTTAAATGGTTGCAATCCTTGATCTAGTGTAACGATCTTTACATAGTTTTCTATAAAATATTTAGGATCGTTCTGACATTTAACATACTCTGCAATTTCTTCTTTAGTAAAATCATGCTGATATGCTAATGGTTTAAGATTAGGATTACCGTGATATGAGACTTGTTCAGGTTTCGCCATTGTCTTCTGCTACTTCGCCTTCTATTGTTTTAGCCTGTTCGCCTTTCAATGCTTGTAGTAAATCTTTTGTACTACCTACGAACATGTTGTTCTGTGTTTTAATGTTCTTACCTTTAGATCCGTCATCTACTATACGCTTATGCTTTTCTTGTACTTCTAGCATATCTTTAGCTGTATCTTGTAAGTTTTTAATTAGTCCGCCTGCTACTTCATAAGCACGGGGTTGATCTGAGTTTCTAGCTATGTGTAATATACCTTCAATAGCCTCAGCGTTATATGCCTCTGCCTGTTTTAATATAGACCTAGCATATTGTAAATCTTCTTCTTGTTGTTTAGCATGTAGAATGTCTTTGTCTTCTTCGGACATATCTATTGCTGGGAGTTGTCTCTCGTCTTGTACTTTTTTAAGATTAGATTCTAAAGCTTTTGTTACTTCTTTTGTATTAAATGCTTTATCTAAATCTTCAAAAGTATTTTTATTGTTCGAATTCTTCATCAAATTCCTCCAAGAATGAATATGTATCAGACGGTGTTGCGTTCAACGGATTAACACTAGCAGTTATTGTTCCTTTGCTAGAATTAGTTGTTGTATTAAGAGTCATGTTCGTGTCATTGTAGACCCTAGCAATTGCTTTCTTAATAACATCGTGATTGCTTACATTACTATAAAAATTAAGTCTCATTGTAAAATTTAATGTCCATACTACACTTAATCTATTAGCAAATTCGCCTTCGTATTCATCTTCATAACCAACATTATCTAATGTAATTTTAATATCTCTTTTTATTCCAAGTTCTGGTAAATCATTAATAGTAACATTAAAGTCTGGATTAAAGTAAGGTATAATTTGTTCCAAACATTGTAAACCATCATCTTGGTTCTTCGCAAATATATATAAGGCCAAATTCATGTTGTATGGCGTAGAATTAAATGCTACTCTTACAGTATTAGCATCGTCTCTTGTACCTACTACCTTATTTTTATTAATTACTTGGGTTTTTCTTGCAGGATCATATGTTATTCCTTGTATTTCAAACCCCATTCTAGGTAAAGTAATTGCTACTTCACCTCTTGTACTTGTATCTGTTACTCTAGCTATCCTTGTCATAAATTTTTGTTTAGTAGAATATGCCAAAGGTACTCTAATTGCTTGTGCTACAGCTCCAGCACTATTTTTTCTTTCAATGTTTATGTCATTGAATATTGTTCCAAAAGCTATAATAGCCTTTCTTATATGATTGTGATAAAATGTTGCTCCTTTAAACATCCTACGCTCCTATCTCACCAAATGGATTCTTTTCACTAAAGTCTAATATGCCTTCTAATGTTACTAAGTTATCAAAGTCTGTATTATCTATTGGTTCAGAAAGTGCTGTATTATATGCTTCGTTAATTATACAACCATTTGTTTCGTTTAATAATAGTTGGCCACCCTCTTGTAGTAATTGAAACTCTAACATATCTTGAGAGTATTTTGTTTCTATGACATCTATATCTGTAATGCCTGTATCTAAATCTTCTGAACTGTATTCGAATAGTTCACATGTTAATCTAAATACATAAATTTGGTTTAGTTGATAAAAAGGATTTTGGAAATCTACATATTTGATTTCAAAAATGCTCTTTGTTTTTGGAAAATAAAGTAAGTCTCCTTCAGAAGGTCTTGTTGTTTGTGTAAATGTGCCTCCACTTGTTAATACTAAATCGTCCCACCTTCTTTTTGCCATTACGAATGTTGCTTGATCTCTAACTTCTAATCCAAACCTGGTAAATATATCTCCTTGTCCTTCATAGCCATTAACATTATCTAAATACATTTCTAATGGATATGCTTGTGTAAATCTTGACAATTCATCTTCATCAAAAATTGTATCTTTGTTTACTAGTGTCCTAGGCATGTAATATATGTCATGCCCATATACTTTCAAACTTTCAATAACAAGGTCTTCTACTAAGCGCTGTTCGCCTGTAGCTCCTATACTGTTACCGCCTTGAAAGAAGTGATTAGTAGCCATGTATTATCCTATCATAAATGACGGTGGCAATTCATATTTCAATGACATCTCTTGTTCAATTGCCTGTATCTCTTGTACAGCTTCTTGATAGATTTGGTCTCCGTTTAATGTAACCCCACCTGGCATTTGTATTCCTGCGAATTTTTTAAGGTTTTCTCCCCATTGCCTTTTAATTAGTGCTGTCGTATATTTTTTAAGAAACATATCATCATAAACTTCTGTATATGTTGCCGGATCTATGATAGCGTAAGCTTCTGCTACTATGTAATCTCCTACATTGAATGTTTTATCCCAATCTGTATCTACATATAGTCTATCTGTTTTACGATTGAAACGAATCTGCCTCTCACTAGTGAGAAGTTTTTCTAATGTTGTTAAGTGACTCTGGACTATTGTGTAATAAACCATGTCTGCTCCCATTAAATTATATAAATCATTCATTCTAAATTGATACATTAAATCAAACAGTTGTCCATCTCTTGTATTGTTTGTTGCTGCGCCACCAAAATTAAACATTCTAGTTACGCCTAATATACCAGAACCAACGGGGACATAACCGTTTTCTATGTCCCCTTTGGTATAAAAATCTGTTGGGCTAAGTGTAGCTGTTGATCCTGAGGTGCCACCTGTTATAGTCTCTGACGCTACGAATGTTCCTTTTGATTCTTCTGTTGTGATATATTGTCCATCTGTTGAGTCTACCTTTGCAGTAGCTCCTGATGTTCCGCCTGTAATTATCTCACCTTTTGTAAAATTACCTGCGATATTAGTAGTTAGCTTTAGCTTTGAACCGACGATTTGATGTGAGACAAACACTCTTTCAACACCATCGAAATGATACTCTTGAAAAAACTGTAAAGCATCGTCAATTCTATCTGACACTTGTCCGTCTTCTACATTAATTTCTATTACAGGATGTCCTAGTCTTCTTAAACTATAATCTTGTAAATCTTGTCTACTCGCTAAAGCCATATTCTACCCTTAATTAAGTTTTGTTCCAGCTGCGTTATATATTGCTGTACCAGTGATTGTAGCTGTTGAGCCCTCTCCCTGTGAGTGAGAAATGGTAATACCATCTCCACCACTTACTTGCGCCATATAATTACCTGTTGTATCAGTTCCTAGTGCAACACTATTGGCTGCAATAGTTAATGCTGTTGCTAAGTTACCTGAACCATCAAAGTCTCCTGTACCAGTTACATCTCCTGTAAATGATAGAGTCCTTGCTGTTGTTAGAGCTGCTGCTGTTGTAGCTGTGTCTGCATTACCTGTAACATTACCTGTAACATTACCTTCTAGGTTTGCTACAAGTGTTCCTGTGGTAACTGTTAAATTACCTGTACTTGCACCTGTAAATGAACCAGTACCTACTAGGAATTTATCTGCACTTTCGTCCCAACCAATAAACGCGTTGTCTGAAGATCCTCTTTCAAAGACCAGACCCATATCGTTTGCTGGTGAACCTGATGTTCCGTTTCCTAGCTCAATCAATCTATCTGTTATTGTAGAGTTGGTTGAATCTAATGTTGTAGTTGTTCCATTTACATCTAAGTTACCTGTAATAGTAACATTACCTGTTGCTGCTACATCTGCAAATGTAACATCATCTGATGTTGCTACTGCTTGTCCTATTGAAACTGCTGTGCCTGAAACTGAAACACCAGTTCCTGCTGTTAGCGTTGTAACATTGGCTGAACCATCAAATGATACGCCATTTATTGTTCTTGCTGTTTCTAATGCTGTTGCCGTAGCTGCGTTTCCTGTAGTATCCTGGTTAAGTGTTCCTACAGATATTGTTGTTCCGGATATAGATAAACCTGTACCTATATCTAAAAATGCAGTTGCTCCTGCTGAATCATCCCAAAATATTATTTGATCATCATTTGGGTCACTTAGACTTTCTATCCCTAAGTGTGATAGGTTTACCGTTACTCCACCGCTAGTGCCTCCGCCTGAAAGTCCTGTGCCTGCTGTTACACCTGTTATATCCCCAGCTTGTATTTCTGAGAATTTTGCAAGTCTAATACCGCCTGCTGTAGAACCATCGTGGACTCTGATAGTATCTAGCGTAGTATCTACGGAAAGTTCACCTACCGCACCAGTGAAGGATTCATTCTGTGTTGTAGTCCCTCGTCTTAATTGTACTTGTGTTGGCATTTTTATCTCCTAATTAATATGTTCCGCCGTCTATGCTAGATCCATCTTCCATCGAATCTGCACTAATTGTTCCAGAAACATTCCCTATTGGAATGTTCCCACTAATGTTTACTGCCGTAGCGAGCATAAGCTCGTGTCCGCCTGCTGTACTCCCATCATGGACCCTTATAGAATTATTAGTTGTATTAACCGAGACTTCACCTGCTGCACCTGTGAACGCATTGTTCTGTGCTGCTGTGCCTCGTCTAAATTGTACTGTAACTGCCATCTATTTTCTCCTATACATTATGCTACCGATCCAAGATCTTCTGTAGCTAGTCTGTATTTAATGTTAGTTTGAAGGTCGTAAATAACATCTAGTAACTGACCAAAAGCATCTGTTGAAAGATCTGTTGCAACACTACCATAGTCTCCTGTAGGAAATTCTAAAGCTAAGTCTTTTTCTGCATAGTTAGCAAATTTGACTATAGCATCAGTAGAATCTCTTACATACATTTCCTTATCGGCTGTGTTTAGTGCAACTTCTCCTTGTGCAATGTCCGCTGTTGTTGGTGCATTACCACTTGTTTCATTACGCTTAATTTTAATTACTGCTGTCATTGGTTTATTCCTTGTTAGTTATATTTTTTCTCTTTAAAATCTTCAAACGCTGGATTAGGAATAACATCTCTTGGCCCATCTACTTCTGCATTATAACCTTTAGGTTTTGGAGCCTTAATCATAGGCTTAGGACCTTTAGGTTTTGCTACAGGTTTTTCTTCTTCAAAAGATCCAGGCGTAAATGCTGGAATTGCCGGCTTTTCTTTTGCCGGCTTTTCCGCTTTAACTTTTGGAGCCTCGCTAAGTTTAGCAAGTTTATCTTTTGTCTGCTGTAGCTCTAATTTTAGTGCCATTTGTTGTTCTTCTAAATCTGCTCGTTCTGTATTTATCCGAGCCTTTAATAATAGGTTCTCTTGTTGTAGCTCATTTACTTTAAGCGTCAAAGAGTTAATATATTCATTTACTAGTTTTTCGTTTTCCATTTCAGTTGCCTATCAATAGTTATTATTAGGAATAAGTTCCGCCGTCAACAACATTAGTCCAATCTGGTGTACCACTATTACTGTATAGGAAATATCCATCAGTACCAGCTGCTGTTGCCTGTAGGGCTCCAGCTCCGTTACCATAAACAATACCATTACTTGTAAATGTACTAACACCTGTACCACCGTCTGCTACTAGCAAATCAGTAATACCTGTTATTGAACCACCTGTAATTGCTACTGCATCGTCTTCCAAGTGAGCTACAAGTGTTGCCACGGTGTAACCTGTACCTGAAACATTAACAGTAGTTGTCGGTGCTTCTTGTAAGTCTTTAAATAGTTTCCATTTACCAGAGTTGTTTGCATCTCTGAATAGTCCACCATATAAATCTTGTGAACCTGAAGTGTCATATAGTCCGTAAAGACCAATGTCCACTGCATCGGAAGCGCCGTTGCCGGAAGCTAAGATGATAAGTGGATCTGAAACACTTAGGGTTGTGGAATCAACTGTTGTAGTTGTTCCTGATACAGTTAAGTTACCTGAAATTGTAGCGTTTCCGCCAATTGTTACATTGTTAGGTAAACCAACTTGTATCTGATTGTTTGAAACTGTTGTTTCGATTTCGTTGGCTGTACCAACAAAGTTTAATGTATCAGTTCCTACTGTAACAGTATCATCAGAACCACTATCGGCTCCAATTGTTAGAGTAGAACTTGTTGAAGCTGTACTAGCTGCTGTAATACGACCTTGAGCATCGATTGTCAATACTGGTATTGCTGCTCCTGAACCGTATGAGCCTGCTGTAACCGCTGTGTTATCTAGTGTAGCTGTAATTGTTGTACCAGATGCTGCAGTTGTTATACCTGTGCCACCTGCTACTGTAAATGTTTCTGAATCTAGATCTATATCTATTGTTCCAGAATCACCAGCTGCGTCTAAATCACCAGCGCCTACTTGTGCGTCAACATAAGCTTTAACTGATTGTTGAGTTGGGATAAGTGAGGCACTATCTGATGCCATGTTATCTTCGTCAACGAATGCTGTAGCCGTAATTGAGCCATCTGATAATGAACCAAATGTTACTACGCCAGCACTAAAGTTTCCTGAACCGTCTCTTTTAACGATTGTGGAAGCTGTGTTAGCATCTGTAGCATTGTCAATCAGGTCTGTGTAATACTTTCCACCTAGTTCCTGGATAACTTCGTTACCGCCAGAATCAATAGATGAGATATAAAGTTTTGCACCTGCACCTGAGTTAGTTCTATCCTCAGCATAAGCTAATTCGCCTTCAACTAAATCCGAAGCTGCTGGAGCTGCTACGCCCGTACTTCTTTTAATTTGAATAGTTGTTGCCATTTCTTTTTTCTCCTAGTTAAAATGTTTTATGTATTCTATAATATAAAGATCTTTATAATATTAAAATGTTCCACCATCAATAGAGGTAATGTCCTGAGACGAGGGAGCTGTTGCTTCCCAATTACCTGTACTGGCATCATATACTAGTGTGTAACCGTTCTGTACTCCTGATGTATCTATACCTGATAGATTATCAACTGTATTTGAAGTAGCTACTTGAGATTGACTGGTTGTTGTGGTTACTACACGAGACGCGCCAGTAGATACTGTGACCTTTGCTGGTGTGCTGCTTGTGTTTACATTTACTCCCATTCTTCCTCCTAAGCTTTGGTAACTTCTGGAGTTACCGTAACTAGTCCTTCTAAGACTCTTAATGTTTCTACAGGAGATGTTCCTGTAATTTCAACATCATATACATAACGACCTGCTTTAACAGCAGATGTTTGTGTAGCCGTCAAAGAAATTGTTACTTTTCCTGAGGCATCTACTTTAACAGTTGTAAAATCTGTTGCTGTTGATGCTTCATAAGATTTTCTCATTTGAGAAGCTACCGTGTAGTTAGTAAGATCTTTTGCAGAACCATCATCATTAGTTAAATTAATGTCTAAGCTAAAGGTGGTTCCTTGATCTATTACTATGTTTTGTACGGTGGCCATTCAAAATTCTCTTAATATTAGTTGTTCTACTTATTTATAAATAAAAGTAATTACAATGAAAACTCTTTTGACATTAAAATATGGCACGAAATATAGTGCAAATCATGTAAATTCGATATATGAACATACCGAAGGCAAGTATAATTATGTCTGCGTTACGGATGATCCTAAAGGATTACATCCTGATATCGGGATTATTTATATGGAACATGAGCCAAATGGCAACATGGAAAAAATAAAATTATTCCAATTAAAAGACATGGGCACAATATTATATCTAGATTTAGATATAAGAATACAAAAGAATATAGATCATTTGTTTAATTATTGTCAAGATAACCCTGTAATTGTATATACATGGTGGAAAGATAAAGGCAATAAACAAATAAGCATACATGATTTCCCATGGCAATCAGACTTTGTAGGTCCATTAAGTAATTATAATTCTAGTGTAATGCTTTGGAAAGATGCTACACATATATGGAATCACTATAATAAATATCCTGAAACATATGATGTTCAATATCCATATGGTGATGATACATTTTTATATCATGAAGGATTTACATTTGAACACTTACCAGATAATGAAGTATATGCTTTTAATACAACAGGAAGAAAATATAGGCCTGAATATACAATATGCTTATTAAATGGATTAGACAGAAACCCGGAGATTGAGAAAGAATATGATAAACTTTGTATGCATCAAGTGGGGGAGTAAATACTCACCTGATTATGTGAATAATCTGTATCGTATGGTACAGGATAATTATCACAAAGATTTTACATTTACTTGCTATACAGATGATAGTACAGGATTAAATTGTGATGCTGTAGATATACCTGATGTTAATCCTTTACATCCTAAGTATTGGTTTGGTAAAGAAAATTATTGTTGGGACAGATCTAAATTTATAGTATTTAATTCTCATAACTTTTTAGGTTATGAAGGTAAATGGTGTTACTTTGATTTGGATATCATTATACAAAATGATATAACTGATTTAGATGAGCTAGCTCTTAAACCTAGAATAGTTCATGTTAAATGGGATAATTGGAATAAAAGATTACACGAAAGACTCTTTATAGACATTAGAGGAACATTATATAATTCTAGTGTTATGTGTTGGAACAAAGATCAATGTGAACATATATTCTGGGATGCAATACAAGAAGAAGATATGATATTCAGAACATTCTATAAAGGAACAGATAACTATCATTTCTGGAGACAGAGAGACTTTTGGAATAATATTCCTTTTGAATGGGCATATAGTTACAATAGAGGTATGACACATCCTACGGATTTGGAGACACATAAATATAGAGAAGAACCTAAGTTTTGTTTGTTCAATGTGGATTCCAATCCTAGTAAGAAACAAATAAAGATAGATGAATTAGAAGATGAGACATTATTGAGATTATGGCATGGTAACAATCATAGCAAATCAGCTAGATACTAATTATAGTCAAGTACATATAAACGCTTTATATACACAGGTTAAGAAGCTGTGCGTAGATCCTTTTGAATTTTATGTTTTTGTAGATGAGGATGAATATAAGTTGTTAGAGTCTACTCATAAAAAAGCTGGTTATATAGATGGAATAAATTTCCATGTTCCTAAGTATGGTAAAGATTGGATTGAAATAGATATTATGCAACACACCAGACCTGGTGGACATACATTGTTTATAACTCCTAATTGTATTATTAACAACATACAGGACATAGACATTTATAAGAGCAATAAGAAAATCCAACTGCAGGATGGTAACCTAGGTTATTTTGTATACCGTAATGAAAAAATAGAAAAAATCTTAGAAGAATGGGACGAAAATGAAGACGAACTATTATATGAATATGATATCTTTAGTGAGAAATTTTTAATTGAAGAAGGCGATGTACCTTTTATTAAAGATGTTACAGCTTCATATCCTGAAACTACAGAAGAACCTATAGTTGTTTTGCCTTATTGGTATGAAGACTTTACCGAAGAACAAAAAGATCTAATGTATAATAGAGCAACAGACTTGTATCCATATTTACCAGAGAGAGTAGAAATAGAATTATCAGATAACAAAGGCAATAAATTATCTTTAGAACAAATTCGCAATTCTTTCTCCCAAGACTTTATGGAGAAGGCTCATATGAAACGAATTAAATTTAAAGGATTAGATGGAGACCCTACAAATAATGAAGATCTTGTAGACATAACACATTACCTTATGGGGCAATGGGGTATTGGTATAGATTTAATTAGTAAAGGAGATACACACGATCCTTTTTGGTGGGGTATTATAGGAGAATTATATAAAGATTCTGGTAATATAACATTTAATATTAATACAGCAAATCCAGACAGTTTAGTTTTAATGAACGCAGATGTTCTTATTAAAAAAGGTTGTAGAGTATTTTGGTCTTACACGCATACAAATCAATTAAATACAGATATAGAAAAGGCAAGACAAACAGCAGAAAAATATAACTTTACAGGATTTGTTTATATAGATGAGGTACCTGCAGAGATACCTTATGTAGAAGAAGTTGTTAAACAGGATATGCCAGACTATAAACTTATAGAACTAGAAACTCTACAGACAAGAAAAAAAGACGACATATATAAAGAGAGAAAGATAAAATTTGCAGAACATGTTAAATGTGAAGGTAAAGTTAATAATCAATTTTACTTAAGCGCTAAGGGAAATGTTTTTCCTTGTAAACATGTAGCTCTAAATGTTTCAACAGCAGACAGTTCTCCAGAACATAAAACAGAACTATTATATGATTGGAACAAAAACAGTATTAGTGATTATACTCTAGAAGAGATATTTACTAATGATTTTTATAAAGGATATTTTAATAATTTATTAAAATTAAATCCTACAATAATACATAATGAACAGGAAGGAATATGTTAAAAGTACAAGACGGTACCGTGATAGAAGGAATATTTAATGATGACAAATATATTGAGATTGTTAAAAACTCCCATTTTGCAACACTAATAATTCATATAGATATAAAACATTTTGAAGACAAGTGCGTTGAAGTTGTGTCTGCCTTAGCAGATGAGCATCTAATATACGCAGTGGACTATGTTATAGCAAGAGCTAGAGGAAAATATAAATGAGAGTAAACATCGTTTGTTCTAAATGGGGCACAAGATATGGTCCTCATTTTGTAAACAGATTAAAAAATATGGCGAGGAGGAATTGTAATGATAGACATGATTTCCATTTTTATTGTTATACTGATGATGCTGATGGTCTTGATCCTGATATTAAGGTTATTCCTTTTCCTGATATTCCCAATATTCATCCTAAGTATTGGTTTGGTAATGATAATTTTAAATACGGGATGGCTCGTTGTTGGGACAGGCCTAAAACTATGGTATTTAATACCCATAACTTTGCTGATGATAAGCCAACCGGCCGTTTTGTTTTCTTCGATCTTGATGTTATTATACAAAATGATATAGAGCCTTTACTTACCTATAATATGGAAAGACCTACAAAGTTAAGAAGTTGGTGGCAAGATCCTAGACCAATGAAAACTCGTAAATTTAAATTAGCACATGGCGCATATACAAATGGCAGTTGTCAAGTTTGGTCCGACGATCAAGCAGAATGTATATGGCATGATGTATTAGAGAATCAAGAAAAGATATGGTTTACATATACAGACGGAACAGATAACTATCACTCCTGGCGATGGGGAGATTGGGGTAAAAAATTATGGGATCATTTCCCAGCAGACTATGCTTACTCGTATAACCGAGGTCGTAGTTGGGACGATGATGATTTAGAAACAGAAATATATAGGGAAACACCAATCCTTTGTGTATTTAATATAGACTTACTACCACAACCTACACCTGATAGAGGTAAGGTTAAACAGAATGAATTGGTTGATCCACAGTTATTAAAGCATTGGCAATGAACATTTATACAGTAAAATGGGGCAGTAAATATTCTGCTAAACATGTTAACAAGATATACGAATCCTGTCTGGAATCTATATCCTCTGACTTTACATTTTACTGTCTAACAGAAAACGCAAAGGGACTAGATGAAAGCATTGAAGTTCTACCATTTCCTAAAGATAATAAGTTAGAGAAGTGGTGGAACAAGATGTATTTGTTTGATGACAATGTAGTAAGACAAACAGGTGAAAATTTATTCTTAGACTTAGATGTTATTATACAAAAGAACATAGATGATATTGTAAACTTTGATCCTGAGGATTGTTTATGTTTTGGCCAAACACATTGGCATGATATGGAAACACAAAAGAAAGAAACAGAGCATGTTCCTCATAAATATACAGACTTAAACTCTAGTGTATTAAGATGGAATGATAAATTAGATAAAGAAAATATTACTCTTTATTTTAAAACACACATAGAAAAAATCTTATGGTACTATCGTGGAATAGATAATTTCTTTATGCACAAAGGTGTAGCAAGAATTAAGTATTTTCCTTTAGGGTGGTTTTATAGTTATAACCAAGGTTATATATATCCACATGATATAGAAAAACATGTATTCAGACAAATACCATATGTCTGTTTATTTGATTCAATGGGAAGAAAAGAAGATGTTAAATTTTAATTTTTTAAACAGTATGCAATATTGGGGAGAAGGTCTCGCTAAAGTTGAACATGAAATGAAACATAAACATGATGACTTTAGACAAGCTCTTAATCCTAATACAATGGAAGGAGCTATTTGGTTAGTTGAAGAACTAAAAAATAGCCTAGATGATTATATGAAAGACGAGCAGTTTAACATTCTTGTATTA
>Ga0181394_1000968_pt1 | contig 12547 bp, 24 predicted proteins | sample 17SPOviralmetaG_FD_130123 | JGI IMG/M metagenome (GOLD analysis project Ga0181394, IMG submission 130123) | Marine viral communities from the oligotrophic San Pedro Time Series (SPOT) site, San Pedro Channel, CA, USA - 17 SPOT_SRF_2010-11-23 | ecosystem: Environmental > Aquatic > Marine > Strait...
ACATAACAACGATTGTCTGTTGCTTCACGTATAAGTTTGTCTGCAAAGTTAAAGGCGTGTTCTGCAAATTTTTCTGCACCAACACCATCGAACATTCTAATGTCTGCCAAGTCCAGTGCTTCAAGTTCTTTAAATTTTTCTAAATGTGGATCATTAACATCTAAACAAAGTTTGTGATCAAATGAATCTGCCAGCCATGCCTTAAGAGGTTTCAATCCTCCAAAGTCCACTGCCCAGTTTTTGTTGTCTAATTTATCACAACCAAATGTAAATGTAAATGCTAGACTGTATCCATGCAAAAAATGACAATGCGAATGATCTGCGTTAGGTTGTCTGAACACTGCTGATAAACCAATGTTGTGTCCATAATGTTTTGTACTATAATGTTTGCTCATATTTCTCTCCTGTTATAACGGCGGAGTATTTAAAGAGGGTCGACGTTGTTAAAGTCCTCATTGTTTAAATTATAATATTTTTTTCCAAGTCTGTCAATGGAATAATTTTTAAATTTGGTATATTTTTCCAACTTTCTGGTAATGGAAAATTTTCCTCCACATAGTAATTAAATTTTTGTTTGGGATAATGTTCAAATATTTTCTTATTTTGATATATCCAATACGATGGATCCACTTGTTGTTTTGAACTGACATCATAGGATTTGGTATTTTTGTAGACATTGTTCACATATCCTTCAATACCAAACAGATCAAAGCCTACAATATGAATATGTTCTGTGACTGCATACTGTAAAGCAACCAACAGAGCAAACTGCCCCGTTCCCCAATGCCAAGGATCATCTTGTCTCAGTTCACCATGATAAGGCAAATCAGGAACAGGCATCACATCAAAATCTTCATACCAATCTTGTCTAGTGTACACACAACTCTGTTGAGTGTTTGTGTGATTGATGGCTTCACGAACCATACGTCTGTCACAGCACACCAAATGATCTACTTTTAAATCTCTAAATACTGCGTTGCAACCAACTGTGGGTAAGTTGAATGATTCTATATCAAGTTCTGTTCGACTCTCGCCATTTCCTATTACTAACATATTAAATACTTTTATAATGAACAGTTCTATTTACACAGATGTGGTCGAGTGGATGGCTAAAATTGTAAAACCACAAAAAAGTCTCAATGGAGTTTCAATCTGTCCTTATGCCAAAAATGCATCATGGTCCATTGTTGAGTGTGAAAAAATGCTCATTGACGTTGACAAATGTCATCAAGAAGTCACTATATTTGTGTTTCCAAAAAAATTAGTAAGTCAGGATTAGAAACTTATGCATTAAAGTTGAAAAAACAATATCCTGAATTTGTGTTTTTGCCAGATCATAGACAAGCCAAAACTAAAATGAAAAACATATTAACAGGTAATGGCAAGCACAATTTATTACTAGTGCAACAAAGAAAAAAATTAAATGGTGCTAGGAAAAATCTTGCCAAAGGCAGTTACTACAACAACATGACTGCAGAATACAAAAATAAATTGTTTGATTATTAACGTTTTTTTCTTTTTTTGATTGTATCTTTTTTGATATTTTTAAGTTCCACCAACACTTCAGCAAATCTTTTGTTCGCACTGTTCAACAATCTGAATATGTCTTTGACTGCATAAATTACCCACCACCACCATGTGAATGCTGTAATGGCAAATAACAATGCTATTGCAGATACAAGATAACTGATCCAAGATGTAAAATCAAATGCCAGTATGATACAAAGAATCATCAAGGCAGTCAATGGTGCAACTCTTCCGAGCCATTCCCATATGCCTACTGATCTTTTTATTGTGAAATATTTCCGAAAGATTTCCATTCGCCTGGAGTGCCTGTGTTAACACATATCCAGCCAACTACACTACCTGGTACAGGATTAGAATTCCAAACAATGTCACCTTTAGCATGAACACCAACTGTTGGTATGTCATCTGCAACACTGAAACGTTTTCCTTCCATTCTTACTGGACCGGCTACTTCAAAGTCTGCATCATCTCTTATGTTGTTGATGCCTACTGCAAGTTTTCCGTGTATCTTGACTTTTTTATCTGTTCCACCTTGTGTACCAATAGTAACATCACCGTTTGCTTTTACAAGTATTCTGTCTGTACTATCTGTTTGAATTCTTAAATCGTGTGTTGTGTATGTTCCAACTTCAGCATCTACTTCATTAGGTTGAACTCTAAATTCAACATAGTTAGAAGCAACAGATAATTGTCCATTACCTGCTTCAATACCAACACCTAATCTGTTCATTCCTGAATTCCAGAACACAAACTGATCAAGGTTCATATCACCATTTACTGCTAATCCGTTTAATACACCAACTGATCTTAAATTTGAATTTTTAACTGTTGGTCCTAATTCTTCTGATGAAAGAACAACTGTGTTATCAATTGAGTAATGTGCATCTCTGTGTAAGTCTAAAGTGTTTGAACTCCATAATCTATCTGGGTTTGCTTGGAAGTTCAACATCTTTGTGTTGCCGAATCCGCTCCATTGTAATCCTTTGCCATAGATTGGCGTTTTTTCTGAACCAGCAAAATTAACTGATTTGCTAGAATTTACAACTGTTTCGTCAGCAGATGCGTGTACACTTAGGCTTTCTATTGCATCGCCCAATGTAACTAATCCGTTTTTAATTGAAATTATGTCGTCTCTAATGCTCATACACAGTTATTTATCTAACTGCTCTTAACAAAATGACTTCAGAATTCACACGTCCGTTCAGTTTAATGCCCATTGTTTTAATAGCATCAAATAGCTCTACTACCTTCTTGGGGCCTGAATCAGCAAACTCTTTCAACTGCTGTTCGGGTTTTCTGAGTGTTTTTTGAACACTGTGTTCTTCATCAAAACCTTTTATGGATGTTCCTTTAACTGTTAAGCCTGTTCCTGGTCGGCTCAATCCTCTTGGATCCAACACCTTTGCTTTGTAATGACCTAGTTTTCTAGTCTTGGTATTGTATACCCAAAGTTGTTCAGCATATATGATTTCTGTTGCATCAATTGATTTGAGCGATAATTTCTGTTCTTCAACTTTGAACTGCATTTTAGATACTAATTTCTCAGGTGATTTCTCTTTTTTCTTTCTTGGCTTGCGATTAGCATTGGCAATTGCTATCATTCTATCACAGGCTTCAAAAATATTATCGTATGCTTTGATTCCTTTTTGGATTATGTTATTATCAACATCTTCATATGATTCCAACAGTTGTCTTTCCTCAGAATCGTTGTCTTCTTCATCTGTTATTTCTTTAAATTTTAAATTTTTTTCTCTTAATGATAACAAGTCTTTGTATTCTTGATATTGAGGTTCGTACATTTCCATGATCTTTCTTGCGTGTACACCGCCCACTTGTTCTTTCTTGAACACATCCACTAATTTAAATTTATCAGGGTTAAATTTATCAGGTTGTACAACATATCTATCCAACCAAACTTCAATTGGTTCCAATATTTCATGAACCCTTTTTTGAATTCGTTCCTGAATTGTAGGTTTTTTTATCTCTTGCATTTCACTCATACTATAACCTTATATAGTCTCTTCAGAGAAAAATCAAGTCTTTTTCTTTCTTTTGCTTTCTAAAAGTATTTGTTTTGGTGTCTTTGCACCTGGAGAAAGTTTTGTAATTCTACAAGTAAAAAGTTTCTTTTTGCCTTTTGAAGTAACAATTACAGGCTGTCCGTGCTCGTCTGTTTCAATGTCTAACACTGTGGCTAGAACATTTCTAAATCTTCCAACTTCTATTTTATCGCCTCTCTTGATGTCTACAGTGTATGATTTCATCTTCTTGGTCCTATATATCCTGTTAATAAAACTAGTAATGTGAACACTGTGGCAAATACAATTAACTCCATTAATTTACGAAAGCATTAAAACTAATGCTAATCCTTTCATTGTCTGATAGTTGTTGTTCAACAGAATGTTCAACATAACTTGGAAATAGATACAGTCTGCCAGTTTTGGGTTTAAAACTGTGTGTTCTGTTTGTGAGATCACTCATCATTGCTGGTGCTTTCCAGGGCCAATTACTTATTTTGTTCTGGTCATGAAAAGTAATTCTTGCATCATTCTCCTCTGCTTGTACATAATAGATTCCGCTTATTGTGTCTGGAATATGATTGTGTGGACCATGACTGCTGTATTTTCTATTGTTGTTAAACCAACTGCCAGTCATATTACAATATCCTTCTAAACCTAAATCTTTTACTGCGTCAACTATATTGCCCATAATAAAATTTTTCATTTCTGCACACTCATCATAATCTAGTATATTAGTGATTGGACCATAACTGGTGTAACCTTCTTTGGTATACGTCATGTCTTTATTGGGATTATTCTTTTCAATGTTTTTAAACAACGGAACAATTTTTTCTCTAAATGTTTCTGCTTCACTGTATGTGAACTCCCATACTGGTACAGAAAATATTTCATGTCGTTTCATTATAAGTTATCACCTTCCATTACATAGAATGCACTGCTTTTACCTGTTGAGTCTTCTTGTAGGTAGTAGTCCACATCATCTATACTCACTTGACTGAACACTTTGAATCCGTCTGCATCTTCGTAATCAATCTTCATCTTTTTAAAGTTAATGCCGTCTGGTCCTGTCTTGATTGGATCTTCAGTGTACCAGCCACCTTTGTTGAAGTATTGTCCAAAAACATAGTAGACATCCTTACAACTCTTGGATCCTGAATTATGTTCTGCCACACACTTGACCTTGATGCCTTTCTTCTTGAAGTCTGCAAAGTCTATCTGCTCGTCCAACACAGAGGTTCCATCGGCATTATATAAAGTATTGCCGTCTTTGTCCAGTTCTGTTATGGTCATTATTTGTCCGTCTGCTAACTCAGGTCCTGATAGGTGACATATATCATCCTGCTCATGAAACGGTGTATCAAACTGTGCTTCTTTAGGTATGTTCTTGTTGGCTTCATTGGGATCAAAATCTACATCTACCATATACTGTTCAAAATCCTCGTTGTTGTACCAATGTTCAAACTGTTCCTTTGTTATCGTTCCCATGCACACTTCACCACCATACCTAGTAAAGTCCAATTTAAAATATCTTATAGGATTTTTAATTGCTCTTACTAATTGTTTTTTCTTTTTACTGCTAACCTTAGGTATCTTTTTTAGTTTATTCATTTTAATCTCTTTGTTCTTTCGTGTAGATATTCTGCTACCCTATAAATTCTGTGTAGATTTGTTACACTGTCTTTCCAATGTTTTGCCATTAATGGTTCCGCTATCCTTCTCACCGCTTTGGCATTCTTTGATGTCTTGACACCAAGTTCATAGACTGCCCCACCGGAAGTCTTTGCCTCTATTTCAAATTGATCTAATTCTTTCTTAACCATAACTTGCTTTAATCACAAAAAGTATTGCTGAAACAAATAGAATAATCAATACATGATTTCCTAAATTCCATGCACTCTTTCCCACTGTATGTGGATTCTTTGGATCAATAATCTTATTCATGTTCACCTCCTGGATCATCTGGATCGAATTCAACTCTTGTACCATCAATGCCAATCATTCCTCCTCTTGCTCTGCCACCCGAATGATATCCATCAAATTTATAATCAATATATCTTTTACTTGCTCCATGGAATTGTTTGAATGTGACATATGATGCAAATATTATCGCAATGTGACCACCAAACCATCCTAACCATATATCGACCCTCATCATTCCCCATATGTAAATGGTAAAGGCAGTGGACCAAATAAAACTTAAAGTAAGGAGTAATTGTAATCTAACTGTTTTAGGCAATGCTCTGAGGTCATTTCTAGAATCGTTAAACAGAACCGTGGCAACATCTATTGCCCAGTTACGCAATCTATTACACCAACCACACTGACTAGAACTATAATTCATATCATCTAAAAAATTTCTTGAACTTGTCGATACTGTTTGATAACGGTCCATACACCCTTTCTATAAAATCAATATGTTTGGTTAGACGCTTGTCCAAATCATCAATCTTATTGTTGAGTTGTTTCATCTCTTTCAAGAAAACTTTCTTGTTGTCCGCCATTGCTTTCTTTATTATGTCTACTTCTTTAGTCATTTTTTATATTCTTCACTAATTTTAATTGTTCTAATAGTTTTAATTTTTTTTGTTCTTTAATCAATTGGTTTTGAATTTTAGTCTGTGCTTCTAGTAAACCAGTCACCTTACCTAATTGAGCCATATGCTCGAATGAATTATATTTCTTTTTAGTCATCTATATTACCATTGGTCCTTAAAATCATTATACAAAGAGTATTTTGCAGTCAGTTCATCACCTGCTTTAATAGGTGTTGTTGTTACTAGATATTTTACTGGCAGTTGATGCCAGAAGCCTGCAAGGTTCTTGCAATTAGGTTTATCTGAATGATTGTAAAATGCACCTAAGGCAGTTCTAATTGCTCCGTGTGAAAAATTTTTATTCATAATATGCACAATGCCAAGCACCACGTCTTGATCAAAATCTTTTGTAGCAAATAAACCCAAGCCTTGTACACTTGACTCCTTAATTGTTATGCCGTCTGGTAATGGTTTATACATCTTTAATCTTTCTAATCATTGTGGCTTTTCTTGGATACAGTTGATTCTGAATATGTTCTTCATCAAACCCACTCATTCGTTTTAATTTGCCATTCACTTTTACAGAGTAAATGTATGGAGGTCCGTTCCAAGGTTCTAATCTCATATTTTCATATCCTACTGCAATCACTTTAGATTTTTTCACCAATTTCAAATCCCCTGAATCTCATAAATCTTGGAAATCTCAATGAGTATTCTTGTTCGCTATCCTGATTCTTTGTGACAGCATCTGCTCTCACTTCTACGATTTGACCTATCAATTGTTCTTTGTTTTTCCAAAACTGATCTCTGTTATCATCTGACAAACCAGAACCTACATTTGTTTTAATTAACTTGCCATCATCTAAACCTTCGCAAATCAATGCACCTAGTTTGCCTACATTTCTTCCTGTACCTTCTTCTGTGGCTTTAACTTCTAAACTTACTTCTATAAATGGCTTTAATTTTAACCAAGCATGACTTCTTTTACATTGATACGAAGCATCAATATCTTTAATCATAATACCTTCATAACCTCCCTGTACGGCCCTCTTATTCACCTCTGTATAAGTCTTTTGACCTTCAGGTGTGTCTAAGTCCACAATTTCGTGGTCCAGCACTGTAACGGCGTCTAAATTGGTTTTGTGTTGTTCATACCAGGCTTTTAACATTTGGGTTCTCAATGTCTGTGTTTTGTCCCAAGCACCTTTTTTAAAATCTTCTAATGGTAAAAAATCAAATAAATGAAGCACTGCATCTTTGGCATTACCGCCTTCTTTTCTGTGTACCTGTTTCATCAAGTCTTGAAAGTTTTCACTCATCACTTCACCATCCAATACAACTGGGTACGGTGGTGGACTAGTTTTAACAACCTCACTAATTTGTGTTTGTATGTGTCCAAAGTTAGTAAACTCTTTTCCATTACGACTGAACATATCCACTTTACCATCTGGATAAACAATAGTAACCACTCTAACTCCGTCTAATTTTACTTCCAACATCTTCTTACCCACCAACTTCTTTTCATGGTTTGTACTGTCATGGGCAAGTTGGCAAGTAAACACGGGCACCATGTACTTGCCAAACTTATTCTTTTTAGCCACAGAGTTTACAGTTTTTTCTGAAACTCCACATCTTAAATCTTTTATTAATATTCTTCTATAAAAACCATTCCATTGTTCTGCTGTCGCCGAACTCATTACAAGTTCAATGGCATCTCTAGCCGCGTGACCAGTCAACTCTCTTGCGTGTAATTTTTCAGCAAGTTCTTTAAACACTTCCCATTTACAACCTTGTGCAGAAATAACATCATCTTTGGTTGGCACTTGCTTGACTCCAAATGTGTATAGTTTGTCCAAACACATTCTTAAGCCTTCAAAGAATTCATCCAATCCTTCATTCATTGCTTCTAACAACATTTTTTCTTTTGCTAATCTACTATTGTCTGCTTCTAGTTTAGCAATAACTTCTTGTGGTTGTGTTCTCATATCAGTTTTACCAAAATGTATATTTGTAGACATAACACCACCAATGGAACGATTGTTCTAATCAATTCCATAGTGTGGTTGTACTCGTCTAATTTTCTTTCTAATTTGTTTCTTTTTGTTTTTTTCATTGTACTAATTTTATTATCTTTTGGCATCAAAGTCAACTCCTATACTGGTTTTAATACTGTTTGTTTTGCCATATCTTTCCAATTTTCTGGAAAGGCTTTTGCCAAATCAGCAATTTTAAGCACAGTTCTAAGACTGATTTCTCTCAATTGTCTTTTGTTTTCATCTACAAATGATACAATACCATCTTCTGTATCTTTTGGTAGTGCATATGTTTTAAGCATACCATCTGTGACAATCTGCTTAATTCTTAATATCTTCTCTCTGATAGTATCAATTGTAAGATCAATATAATGACATCTGCTTTCTAATGCTTCTAAATGATCTCTTAATTTCTTACTCTTTACATTATCGAATTTAATGTTTGTAATAAAAATAACTGAACCAGCAAATTCAAAAGTATCAGGCACACCCTCTCTTCTCAACATATGCGAATCAGTGTTCCAACATATTCTTCTAGTTTTTTTAGAATCCAATGCCGCCTTCAATATGTTTAAACTTAAATCATCTAACAATATAGAATCACAGTCATCAAACACCAACACATTGTCAGCATCAGAAAAGTTATACAATTTACAATATAATCCTATAGGACTCATTGCACCTTTTACAACTTCATATTTGGGTCTTGTGTTACCTAGTGTACTCACAACTCCATATCTGTCAAGCACTTGCTCAACACCAAATGATTTACCAACACCTGGAGGGCCACTAACTATCATTGCTCTCACGTCACCTTTTTTAGTGGCTTTAGTCATGTCTGTTAAAATATCAAATCGTTGTCTCATTCTTTCAACAGTTTCTGCATCTGATTCTTCTTTAGGTTGTTCAGGAGCAGAGTCTCTTAATTGATTCTCATTCTCTACATTAATTCTAATTTGATTTTTTGTAGCACCTGGATATTTTGCTAGGTCTTCTATTTTAACTGTAATGAATCCACCTTCTTTGTGTGGATGTGGTTGATAACCTTTTACAAGTTGGAAAGTTTTATTTTCTACTGAAGTTTTTCTGTAAGTGCCTTCTAGTACGTATATTGTGTTTTTCATATGTGCCCTTTTTGTTGCCTTAATTAATTTGCCTTATTTTATTATTATAGTTTCTGATGACCAAAAAGTCAACCAATTAGTCTGCTCTACTTTCGCTCATTACATTCAAACCATACTGTTCTTCTAATACCTTTGCAAAGGCATCACAAGCCACTTCTTTGATGTCCAAAGATTGACAGTGTCTATACTGATGATTCTCTGGCATAATATCGTAGTAGGATACTCTCCAACCACCTCTATAACCATTGCTACCAATACCTTGTTTCTTTAACCAACCAACAAATTTACCTTGTGCAGGTCTTATTGAGATATTAGCAAATCCACAATACATAGGTTCTTCTTTACCTTCCATATATGTGTCCACGGCATCAACAGCCGCCTCTTTGGCTACTCCCCACATCTTCATTGGTTCTACTTTTGCGTTTACAAATTTAACTACTTGTTTTACATCTTCTTTTATCATCTTTTTTTCTCCTGTTATTTTATTAAAGTGTTTGTACATTTTGTTTAATTGTTTTTCTATTAATTCGCTCATTAAACTAACAATCTTTTCTGACCGTCCATATAACAAGCACCTGTCCACTTAACAACGTACTCACCAAAAATGTTACCTCTTGGAGCATTCAAAGCCGGTAATGCCCAACTTGCCGCTTTTAAGATATCACCTTTTTTAAACTCTACACCTTTAGAAGTTATAAAGTCTTTACTTGCTATGAATGAATGTACTGAATTACTAGTACCAATCTTAGTCATTACTTTAATGTATTTCTTGCCCGGTTTAACTGTGATACTTTCACAGAACTCTTTAACCATATTGTCTCTAACAGTTCTTTCTGTTTCTGTTTTTGGATTATTCCAACCAACATAGTCTTTTCTAATGTTTTCAATGTATGTGTCTATTTGTGTTTGCATTTGTGCCTCTCTGTTTGTTGCCTTGTTATAATATTATTATACAGTCTGAACTACCAAAAAGTCAACCAAAAATGTGATTAAAGAAGTCCCATTCTATGCGGGTTTTTAGTCTGTGGATAACTTTTTTGAACCCAAATAGTCCTTTTCACCATAGGTTTTTGCCATATGACACAGAACACACAGGGTTTGAATGTTGCTTTTGGAGTCATCTCCTCCTCGACTTTTAAGGTGTATATGGTCTCCATGCATTACACCACGCATGGCTCTTAACTTATGATATTCATCATCGATGTATCCAAATCTTAATTCGTCTGTTCTAGGATCATAACCACAACTAGAACAACTCCAACCTCTGTAGAACGTGTGCGGTCTTTCTGCTTTACCCATACCACCGTATTCAACACATTCCAATTGATGTTCTCTACACAAAGTTTGACTGCCCGGACCTTCATACATACTCAACTTATTGTCACAGTCTTGCAACATACAAGTTTTTCCTTTAAGTTGTTGTTCTGTTAATACTGCAGAACTCTTAAACTTGTCCTTATCTGGATTGCGAATCATTTACCAAAGATCCTTTTTGTCAACTGCATACAGATGTTTGTACTTGGGTGTTTTAAGTTTCGTGCTTTTCTTAATCTGTGCAATAAGAAACGGGACACCAAAACGTGGTTCTGTTGTAAATCCTTTTAAACCATTTTCTTCAAACTCTTCTGGATTTGCTTTCTTGTACCAAGTTTCATATGACAGTTTTGCTTTGCTCCAGAACGATCCTGTTTCACTCCAATTGGCTTCAAAGTATTCTTTACAAAACAATGCAAAGTCTAGTAGATACTTGTCATCTACTTTCAACCCATCTTTAAAACAAGCATCAAAGTATTCATAAAGCATTCTTGCTTCTTTGGCTTGTACTGGACGTTCTTCATTTATATAAACCCAATACTTGGCAAACATACGAGTTACATCAACGTCTTTACGTTTTTCCAACTTCTTGGTCATAATTGTATCTGCCAACAATGTGAATGCACCTGACTCTCTTTCGTCACCAAACTTTTCGTGTGTAGCAAATAGACCTGCGTCTTTCAGCAAGTCATTAATTTTAGCAGTGTCTTGCCAAATTGGATCATCACTGTTATCAATTATGGCACCGTAAACCATTTGACGATACGTATCTATAAAATCTAACTTTTCTTTAGCATCACCATTTAGTAAAATGAAGTTCCTACGAATTTCTAGTTTTTGTTTCACTGGATAAATGTTTACAGGAATCATTGTGTTTGCTTGAAGTTCACCAAACACTTTTGTAAGTATAAGATACAATGCAATACTGGTGTGTTGTCCGTCCCAAGCAATATAGTTGTCGCCTTCTTTGTAAACCTGTATAGGCATTACCATAGTTTGACTGAAATAGTTTAGGATCTTTAACACATGACGCATATTCACCGGACGTTGCATTGTTGAGTCAATTAGTATTTTGTTAAAATCTACAGGAATTGCCTGCACCAATGCCATCTCACTGAATGACGACCAATTGCCTTTATTACGTCTTTTGAATTCTTCTACAACTGCTTCAAGTTGTGCTTCGAATTTTGGTGCTAGTTTGAATGCTTCTGTTATTCGTGTTTGTAGAGATACAAAATTACTCTCTCTATGATTGTATTGTTCATTAACAATATCTGCGTGTTTACTCATCTTATATCCTCTGTTATCGGCATATCCAGCCTAAGGTTAATTTATGCAGTTTTTTTAGGACCGCTTATTAATATTATACTGTCTAAATATAAAATGTCAACTGCCAAAAATGTCAGTGATTGTGTATGTTTTAATCGTCGAATGCTTTTGCTTTTGGATCTTTGCTAAATTTACGCCAAACTTTGTGTAGCACATAGAACCAAACTCCATTTATACTAGGTTCGATTAACGCCACAACACCTGCTTCGAAAAGACTGGCACCTGTCATTAGACTGACTACTGTCATTGCAATCACAATATGACCTAAGGTGTAGATGATGGCTAACGCCAAACTGCTTGTACCTAATAGATGTAAAGCATTGAAAATTCCTTGTTTAAACTCACTCATAGATTTTCATCCTTTTTATTAAATTATAGTGCCTAACACATTGAAAGTCAAGTCATAAAAAAAGGCGACCGAAGCCGCCTTTTAATCTAGTTAAAAACTATACAATTATAGTTGTACACCTTTTGCTAATGCTTTGTATCCTAAGCCTACTACCATTCTAGATGCTTTACCTGTTCTGTATACTTTAACACCTGATCTTTTGTTAGTGTTTAAGAACACAGGTAAACCTTTGAATCTTAATGCTTGAATTACTGCACCTGGATTACCAGCACCAAATCTATTTTTAATAGCACTTGATGTTAATGCTTCACCGTTA
>Ga0181394_1000970_pt1 | contig 12531 bp, 13 predicted proteins | sample 17SPOviralmetaG_FD_130123 | JGI IMG/M metagenome (GOLD analysis project Ga0181394, IMG submission 130123) | Marine viral communities from the oligotrophic San Pedro Time Series (SPOT) site, San Pedro Channel, CA, USA - 17 SPOT_SRF_2010-11-23 | ecosystem: Environmental > Aquatic > Marine > Strait...
AGTTGACGGTGATTCTGCTGGTGTATCTCCTACACGAACATCACCATCTAAACTACCTGATGGTGCTTGTGATTTTAAATCATGTAAAGCATTCATTTTGTTTTGTCCTGTTGCCTGCCATTCTTTATAGGCTTGAAGACCCCGTTGCATATTACCCTTACCTATGTATCCTGATATAGTTTGTTCTATAGCATTTTCAGTTGCTCCGCTTTCTTGCTGACCTTTTAGTGTCTGTAATCGTGATGCTATTTGTTGATTGTGTGATTGTATACCAGCGAGTAAATTAGATTGTGCTGAACTTCTCATATTACCAGCCGAAATATCACCAGCATCGCTACTATATAAATCCATTTTTATATTATAATTTATATATTATTTAAAAAACAAAAATAATTAATATATTCTTTTATCAAAGTTGTGAAACACCTGTACTGGATTTTCACTTAATTTCATATACATAAATTGATAGGGTTTATCCTTATGAACTTGATTGTATAATTCTATAAACTTTTTATCACCATTCTCACCTAATACACCACTAAACTGCTCTTGTAACTTAATAACTTCTTTGAAATTTTGTTGTTTACCGATACATAAATCTCGTATTTGTGCCCGAATAAGGGGTGGTATATGATTTATACTTTGAACTGATATAATACACATATCTATATAGTGTCTCATTTTAGTCATAAAGAAGGCTAGACTATTATTTCTCTTACTAAATTCAGGTGTAATAATATCGTCCATAACTAAACAGTATCTCGGTTTATTAGGATCATCTTTATCATACATACCCTGACTATGTATTATATCTTGTATGAACGCATCTTCATAATGGTCGTCGCAGTCAAAATGTTTATTTAGAATCTTCATTTTATTATCCATGTGTAATGTTGTGGAGAGTACCCTTACAATATCAAATTTATCCTTATAAAATGAAGGATTACATAGACAATTGATTATCAAATTTGATTTTGATGACTTTATGCTTCCGCAGATTACAAAACAACTAGGTGGTCTCGGTAAATTCGGATGTAAATCAGTAAATCGTTCATCGCCGTCTAAATCCTTAACTTTTAAAATCTGTGGTGCTGATGGATCAGTAGTATTCATTATATAATTATAAATATATTTTTTTTATTGATTAAACTATTCATATAATCTATTACAACATAATTCATAATATTCATCATTCATCTCAATCCCTATGAAATTTCTATTCATATTCTTACATGCTATACCGGTTGAACCACTACCCATAGTTGGATCAAGTACAACATCACCTTCTTTTGAATAATATTTTAATAACCATTCTATTAAGGCTACTGGTTTCTCTGTGCTATGTTTACCCCTTGTTGATTTAATTTCTAACATACTATTCGGTAAGGCTGGTTCATATCTTGCCCCACTATCGGGGTGTTTCGGTATATTAACTTCTCCATAACAAGTTTTATATTTTTTATCGGTATCTTTAATATATTTTTCTTCTTTATTATTATTTTCTGGTTCTTTAACTACTGAAACTGGTAAGGGTGGATTGTATTGACCCTTTTTTCCATCTACTCTTGTAACATTTCCATATATATTATCAATCACTCCTTTATCACCGCTTTTAATAAACTTATGTTTATGACTAGATAAATCATACAAAGGTAATTTTTCATAGAATACATACACCATTTCATGCTTTCTCATAGGCATCTTTTTAGCACTTAAAAATCCAGCAGGAGCAGATTTCACCCATACTAAATCATATCTAAACGGACATTTTTTAGGGGCTGATGTAATTAATTCAACACCATATTTAGTTGTAGTAGTCATAAAGATAGGAGTATGTACCTTTTTGATTCTCATAATTTCATTCCAGAATGTAACCATATCAATCTTAATATCCCACTTACAACTAGTTTGTCCGTAGGGTAAATCACAGAAAATAAAATCAACTGAATTATCGTCTAATTGTTTCATTTCTTCTAAACAATCACCATGAAAAAGTTGAGCCATTTATATTATAAAATATATTTTAATTTTAAAAGCAGTTCGCATATTCACCTGCTACATCTTTCCACCCTAATTCTTTTTTCAATTGTTTCTTTACATTTTCAGTATACTCTTTGACTTGTTGTTCTTGTTTCTTTTTAGCCTTTCTTTGTTTTCGTAATCCGTCATACTGCATAATGGCTTCTAGTTGAATATCTTTTATATCTTGTTTAGTTAGGGCTGGTTGTGGTGGTGGTTTAGGTTTAGGAGTAGGTTTAGGTTCTGATTTCTTTTTGAGTTTCTCTTCAACTTCTTCCATTTCTAGATCTTTCTTCTTTTCCATGAGTTCTTTGTATTTTTGTTCTTTTGCTTTTTGTTCCTGTTTCTTTTGTTTATTTTTTCCACTCATCTGTCTAACCTTTAACATACGCTCACGCATAGCCTGTCTTTGTTCTTCTGTATACTGACGCTTCTTGCGTGGTTTTCCGTTTTTGTTTAACTTTACTGGTTTCTCCTTTGTTTTCTTTGGTTCTTTAACTACTGAAATCTGTGGCGTTTTGATCTGTGGTGGCTCTGAATCTAATCCACCTACATCTTCACTTTCAGGTAAAATAGGTTTTAATGAATCATCAAATATATCATTTACTTCTATAGGCATCTTTTCCGGTACAAGATGCTCTACTTCTGGTAAGGGTTCATCATCTAAATCATTTTCATTATATATAAAATTCGGATTCTCTTCACCGGTGCTTTCATCAACGAATTCTAGTTGAAGTTCTTTTGGTAAATTTTCCATTATATTATAGACAAATATAATAAAATTTCTTAAATAAATTTTAGATAAAATTAAATAACTTAAATAATCTAAACAATTAACAGATAAAACAGATAATCTTATGATGGTTTTTGTCTAAAATACAAGGCTACGACAGATTGACCTGTTAATGCTGTTACATATTGTTCGTTACTATAACAAAACGATATATCAAAACTATTAATTTTCATTTCATTACTATTATTCAAATCTAAAAAGATAAGACTTTTAGGTTCGTGATATATGCGTCCTGTCTCTACTTGTCCGTCAAATCTAGGTAGATGGGCTATAATATTAGACCGATTACCTTGACGAGCATTTGTGGATTGTTGTGTGAAATTATCCAGCCTTACAAACATGGATTTAGTTGATAGTAATTTAGGTACTGTTGTTGATGTAAATATTCTTGTAGTTGTTGTATCTGTTGGAGATGTACCATAATCATAATTATTTGTAGGACTATCTGTGAAACCTAATAGACGACTTGTATTTGCTCCTGTTGATGGTGAGTATACTTCACTAGGTTCAAAGATTAAATAATTTTCTAAATCTATGACTCTATTTGAACCGGTTTTAATATCGGCATAAGTTATATAACCATCTCTACCTGCTTCATTTTGATCATTCCATGCTCTCATTTCTATCTCTTCACAACGATCTAAATTATTTTTTATTTCACAATTCTGATAATACGATGAATCAGGCCTGTCGTGTCTCCATGTTTGTAAATTGAGACAGGCTGTAAATTGTTCTATGACTAATGTATTACCGAATGAAAATTCGTCTGCTTCTATATATAAGACCGGATATAAATTCCATATTGGTTGTGATACGGCTTTGACTTGTGAAGCATTTACACGAGAACTATTATATGAATACAAATCATAAACTCTATCACCAGCATCAATCATCTGTATTGTTAATTGTTGTCCTGTAAGTGTAAACTTAACCTTCTCAAAAGAAGATGCATTCGTAGTTAAATTGTAATTTAGTGCGACATCATATCCACTATAATCTAGTTCCACACTACGAAGAGCATTATTTCCATCTGGTAATAAACTCGCAGAATCACAAGGTGTATGATATACCTTTAATACACCACTTTTACCACAAACTACATAATCATAAAAAAAATCTTCGTTAGGTACATTTTCACCACTTAATTCTTCACTATAATACGGTGGTTGAAATGTTCCTGATTCATCAAAGGTCTGTGTATATCTTGATAAACCGACACCCCAGTCTACAAAAGAAGTATTAGCATCACTAAAATCAACAACAAAAGAACCATTTTGAGCCGATAAAGGATATTCAGGTAATATGATTGCTTGTGGATATAAGGGGTCTTCACCTGATGTAAATGTTCCAGTTGATCCATCATAAGTCCAGTCTTCATCACCAGTTATTCTAATATTATAGTTTAAATCTTCTGCCGAAGAAGTCGCTGGTATAGTAGTATTCGCATCGTTATATTGATCGTATTTTATTACAAAACCTTCAAATTCATTTGTTGTAGCATCTCGCTTTACTAGAACAGTTACTAAATCCTTAAGATTAGGGTGAAACATGTATTTATTCATTTGTGATTGTAATTGAGTAGCGAGTTCTTCGGCTGTTAATTCTACGACTTCATCATTATCACTATCAAGTATAGGAGTTCTTATAGGTGTTGCAGTTGAATTAGTCTGTATGGTTTCATCTACATCAGCATCTATTGTTTCTCCATAATATTGATATAATACATAACTATTACCACTAATAGAAAATGTACCATTCAAATTATATTTAACACTTTGTAAGGCTACTTGACTATTTTTAGGGATTGTATAAGTAGATGATAAAGCATTACGAAATGAATACGGTTTAAAAATGGATTGTTTTTGCGTTACGGCTTCAGCATCACTATCTTGATTACTACAAATAACTAAACTCATATTTATATAATAATTTATAAAATAATTTTATTATGTAAAATAATAATATAAAATGTATTCTAGAACGAAAATGATGAAACCTATGAATCCCTATGTAGAAAGTTATAGAAGAGAGATGGATATAATAATGCCTAAAAAACATGATAATAAAATTAACCCTAATGAAATCTTTGAAGGCTTAAATCAAAAAAAATCAAAACCTAAAAAAAATGAAAAAAAAACCGCATCAAAAAAGAACAAATCTAAAAAATAAAATATAAGTTATTCATTATGATTGATGAAGATTTATACCCACAATATTGTAAACACAACAATCCTATTTATCTTCAACATTTTTGTACTGGTTGTAGGTTAGAAAAAGAAAAAAAACAAAAACAAAGATACGAAGACTATCTGAATGAAAAATATGGTAATAGAAGATTTGATCCTTTTAGATGTGAATGGGTAGATGAAGATTTAACTAGTGAAATAGAAATTGAAGAATTTAAGCCTTTACGAAAAAGTAAATCATTTGAAGAGTTAAAAAAATCCTATCATAAGTTGTGTAGAGAATATCACCCTGATAAAGGTGGAGATGAAGAGAAGTTTAAGAACTTGAATAATTTGTATCATAATTTAGAATTAAGGTTTCAATAATTCTTCTTCTGGTTCTGGTTCTAATTCATTTACTAATTTTTGTGAGTTAGTTTTGGATAATGTTGATGTGGTTTTTGGTAAATCAGTTGAAGGTAAAATCTCTTCATCTGTATTTGGTTCTTCTTCATCTTTCTTTTCTTCTATAGGTGGTGGTTCTCTACTACAATCAAATATATAACATTTATCATTTAATCCTACACGACATCTACATAAACAACGACTCTTCCATATAATGGTAAGTAATCCCCCTAATGCTCCTAACATTAATGCTGTTGATCCTGCGAGTTGGTCTATTGTAAAGTTTTCAAGTATTCGTCCCATATTTATATATATAATAATTTTTTATTTTTTTTATTATATTTTTAACATAATAAAAATATTACATATTATATAAAAATGAGTTCTTACTGGCGTACCGATAATGTAGTTCAAATTGGAGAAACAAAAGTAGAAATCCCTGCGGAGAATGGATTGAATTTCTCTGGTGGTGGTAAAATTAGTTTATTTGTTCCCCCTACAACTAAATTCATGGACGGTAAGAAGTCCTATCTTTCATTTGACCTTAAACTGGCTCTTCCTTCCGGTAAATATTCTACACTTCTACAATTAGACCATGCTGGGGCAGGTATACTATTTAAGAATCTTCGTATCTATGATGGGTCTAGGGGTAATCTTATTGAAGAATTAAATGAATATTCATCTCTTGTAGCATTAAAGTATGATTATGATACTGATGCTTCAAAGCGTAACCTACGAGCCTTACAAGAAGGTGGGACTGCATACAGCGTTCCTAATTCTGGTACATTAGGCGGTCGCATGAGTGAATACACAGACACCATTACGAATCCTTATTTCCCTGCTGGTGCTGGTAAAAATGCGTCGTTTGTGGATAGTGATTTCACAACGGTTAAATGTTGTGTTCCTATTCATTCTGGTATTTTCTCTGGTAAGATTTTCCCTGTTATGATGTCTAATGGTCTTTATCTAGAATTTGACCTACAACCAGCAGAACGAGTAGTTAAACAATTAGATACAGCAGTTAGAGATAGACGATTGAATAGTAATCCGCGTTTCCTTGCTATTAATACTGGTGGTGATGCTTGGGAGAATGGTTATGATACAGATAGATTTTTCGTTCAATCTACGAATAATTTAAGTGGTGATGATAGAGTGAATCGTCTTCCATTTGTTGTAAATGAAAAGATTAATTTGGTTAGACTTGCTGACGGACAAGAAGCCGTATTAGACCAGCATTTCATTATTAGTGAAATTAATGCGTGTGCCGGTGGTCGTTTAGAAATTGTAGCAGATCAAACATTAACTAATAATGGTTCTGATATAGCAGATGGAGAATGGGCTATTTATAGTAAATCGGCGACTGGTGAAACTGATGGTTCATATCTCCCTACATACACAGTATCAAACTTTAATCTAGTGGTTCATCAAGTAGAATTAGATCCGAAGTTTGAAGCAGGTATGATGGCGAAGGTTAGAGAAGGTAAGGCGATTGAGTTTGATATTCATTCAGTAACTAATTATAAAAATTCTCTCCTTGCGAGTGATCGTCAAACTTCCTTTTTAGTACACGCACAGAATTCTCGTGCTAAATCTATTATTGTATCGGTTACTGATAGTTCTATTTACAATTCGGCTAGTCTTGTATCTAGTGAAGGGACTTATGAAATTGATGAAGATGAAGCAGATGTTAGAAACAATAGTAATCGTTCTGGTTATACTGGTATTTGTGATTTCCTAACATCGGTTCAGTATCAGATTAACGGTAAATTAGTTCCATCTCGTCCAGTATCCACTAAAAAGTGTGCTACACGAGAAAGTATTGATGCTTTCAAGATTTTTGAAGATGAAAAATCATTAGATAATGCTGGTATTACACCTAGATCCTTTGTTAAGTTTTTAGACAACTGGATTCTAGGTCGTGGTTTCGGTATTGGTTCAGGGGCTATGGATTTAAGGGGTAAGGATTTATCTGTTATTCTAAAGTATGAAGAATCTACGGCTCCTACAAAACCGAAGATGATTAATTCGTTTGTTTTCCATGTTAGAAAACTGGTTATGCGTGGTTCTGGTACTGTTGATATTATACAATAATCATTTAAACTTTTTTTATTTATTTATCCTTTATAAATTTTATATAAATTATTATATAAAAATGACTTCTCGCTATATCTCTATTCGTCCAGACAATATCCCTAGTGATGGTAAAATTAGTTTCAAAAATGGTTTCCCTGTATTATCCTTCACCATTCAAGCACAGAATGGTATACTAGACCCTAAATCTATTCGTATTGCTGGTAATCTTGCAGTTTTTAGTGATAATGCGACAACTCCTACACCAGTACTAGATACTGATACAGGTAATGATAGAATTACTATGGATAATCGTTTGGGTATTTATAATGTAATGGATCAATTGATTATTCGTCATAACAAGTCTAAACAAATCTGCGAACATATCCGTCATTATCCACGCTACTTACCTTCCTATTTAGGTCTTGGTTCATCAAAACAGGATTTAATGGGATTTATGAATGAAACAAACCTTATTATGCCTAATTCAGAAGCCTTTTTCCAGACTGTGGTTTCTAATAAGGCTGGTGTTTCTAATGCTGAAATTAAAAAGAGTTTCTCCGCTCATCTACCGTGTGGATTTATTCAATCCGGTAATCAAATTAATTTAATGGATACTTCTTTCGGTGGTATACAAATTGAAATCCACCTATCGCCAGACCAGTCGGCTCTCTTCTGTCCTAGTGGTGCTACTACAAAACTAGACGCTCATTATCAATTGAGTGACCTAGAACTTACATGTGAAATTAGTGATGTTCCACCAGAAGAAATGGATAGACTCTCAAAAGAAACTACTGGTGCTTTACCATTCAATACGATTACATCTCTATACACATCTATTAACTCTACTAACGCACAGTTACAATTTTCTCTAGGATTAAAACAGGTACAATCAGTCTTTATGAATTTCTGTCCTTCTCTTCATATTAATACACTAAATGAGAACGGTATGGCGACTACCTATCCATCAAAGGCGAACGGTGATCTAGCCCATTTTAAGAGAATTCAATTCCTTCGTGGGGGTGTTAAATATCCTTGTGAGTTTGATGTAGTAACTAATATTGATAAAGATTCTAGAACTGTTGTTGTAGACCCTGAACTTCTGAAAGAGTTCGTAGATAGTGTTATTCCTGAATTCCTTGCTGATAGATGCTCTGTATCTCCACAAAATAATAATCGTGGATATACACTAGTAGGCGGTTCTTATACTGATGTTGCTGATGGTGGTGCTTTGTTCGGTATTGGTATGAAATATAGTCAGTTTAATACCGGTCAAGATTTCTCCACACAACAGTGGGGGGCATCACTAGAAACTGATTTAACTGATGATTCACCACAGTCTGTATTCATCTATGTTAAGTCTCGTGCTGTACTTTCATGGTCGCAGAATGGCGTTCAACTTATTCAATAAATAAAATATTGACTAATATATAAATGAGCCACGAAAAAGATGATATTATTATGTTTGTTGAAGAACATTTTGATAATACAATTGATAAGAATACCTACAAGTTTGTAAAAGAATTGTACGAATATATAAGTTTTTTGTATGAAGGTGATGTGAGTGAAAGTGATTTAACAAGTGAAAGCGATAGTGAAGAGCCAGATGATAGTGTAAAAGAAACATTTACATATTGTGTAGATCAAACTGGTTTTTATTCATTAAAGTAATTTACTAATTTTTGTTTCAAGAAATTAAGATTGTTGAGAAGGTTTTTAGTAAATTGTTTTATAAGATTTAACAAGTGAAATTATTTCTATACTATATTACTTTTTTTATTGTTTTTGTATGATTATATTTATATAGACTATTATATAAATATGAGTGCTTCTGGTATGCCCCCTTTCTCTACTGATGAGCCACCGCCACTAAAAACACCCCCATCTGTTATGCAGAGTTACAAACCTGATGTACCTGATTTCATGCGTCTCGGTTCTGTTCCAGTTAATTACCTACAAGAAGTAGAAACTGATTTACTAGAACCGGTTGTATTTGATGATGGTAGAAGCACTAGCACAGATGGATTCTGTCGTTTCCAGTTACAAAATAAAGGATTTCTTCATTCCCATTCTAAAATTTTTATGAGTCTAATTCCACCTTCGGCCGTTGATCGTGCTGTTCTACCGCCTAATGTTGGTATTGGTTCTGTTATTTCTCGTGCTGTATTGAAGATTGGTAATGTTGTACTAAATGAAGTTTCGGACTGGGATTATCTTTATTCTTTTCATTCAACAAAGATTACAAGTGAAAATAATGTAGAGCGTGAATTATATACTACTGGTCGTTACATGCATCGTAAGTTTAACTATGCTGATGGCGATGATACAAACGCATCTACTTATGCTGTGGCTACTGGTCGTGATATTAATGGTAGTAATTATCAACAATTACCTTTCTCTGTGATGAAGGGAGCATCACCATCACAGTCACCTAGTTATTCTGTTGATTTATCGGACTTGTTTCCTTTCCTTAAGGTTTATCAACTCCCACTATACATGATTCAACAACCAGTAACTATAGAACTTACACTACGACCACCTATAGATCATCGTGCGGTTCTTGTAGCAGGTACAGTAGATCAACCATTTGTATTAGACCAGAATGAACTTAAATTCTGTGCTGATTACATTTTCTATGGTGCTACTGATGAGATGGAGCAGTATGCGGAGAAAAACAAGAAACTAGGATTTTCGTTTAGTGATTATCGTGCTATTACAACAACTGTAAGTCAAGCAGGATTGAGAAGTGATACAGTAAGAAATCTAGGTATGGCTAATCGTCAAGTATCTCGCGTACTAACTGTATTTAATACCGGTCGTCAAACTGAAACTGATTTACTCTTGAATTTAGGGGCTCTAGCGATGGATCGTAATGCGAGTGATGTAGTAGGTGATTTCTCATACAATCTCCGATATAATGATAGATTTGAGTTTAGTTCTAATGTTACGAATACTGCTCGTCTATTTAGTCTTCTACAAAGTGCCGAAGTTATGGCTCACATTACTCGTGATGAGTATACTGGTGAAGGTGGTGGTTACAACGCATCTACCTTGTTTGAAACAAAAGAACAACAGGCGAATTTCTCTGGTAAATCATTCTTAACATCTGTTAGACTTACTGGTGGTCGTGTAGGTCAGCGTGGTATTGAATTACATGTTAGGGCGACTGATATGAATGCTAATGTAACTACTATGAGAAACTGGTGCGAATATCTACGAACGGCTGTACTAGAAGGCGGTATGATGAGTGTTTATAATGTTTAATTAAAAATATATTTTATAATATAATGGTAAGAGTTTTAGAATTGTTTAGTGGTACAAGAAGTATCGGTAAATGTTGTGATGCGTTAGGGTGGGATAGTATAAGTGTTGATTTACTATTACCAGCAGACCATCAAGTAGATATAATGGATTTTGATTACAAACAATATGATAAAGATTATTTTGATATTGTGTGGGCTTCTCCACCCTGTACAGAATATAGTAAAGCGAAAAGCGTAGGTGTAAGAGATATAGATGGTGCTAATAAATTAGTATTAAAAACATTAGAAATTATAAATTATTTTAATTGTGAGTACTGGTTTTTAGAAAATCCACAGACATCATTATTAAAAAAACAACCCTTTATGAAGGATTTACCTTTTGTTGATGGTGATTATTGTATGTATGGATTACCATATAGGAAAAGAACTCGTATATGGACTAATAAAAATTATGATATACCGCCACTTAAATTATGTAATAAAAATTGTGGTTCGTTTATAAATGGTAAACATATAGGTAGTTGTGGAAATGGTTTAAAAAAATATACTGATAGAACATATACTAAATTAGAAAAATATGCTATACCGTCAGAATTAATTTATTCTTTGTTTTTAACATAAGTAGACTGGGCTACATCTACACTATGACCCATCATAGATGCGTCTTTCTCCATCTCTTCTTTTAATTTACCATATTTTGATGATAAATATATCTTACGAAGCATAGTTGAAGATATGTTTTTACCCATATATTTCTTACTTGTTTTGAGAAGTAATTGTGATATAGCGTTTCTACTCATAGGGAATATATTATCTCCTACATTATAATCCATTAATTTAATATACATTCTCATAACTGGCTTCAATTCAGGTGGTACAGGAATCACATTTTCACCATACTTCTTACTTGTTTTGTATACATTATAAATAAACTTCATGTTATTTCTTTCATTAACTAGATAATTATTTTGTTTCTTTTCTTCATCACTTAACTTCTTGTATGCTTTTTGAGATATATACATCATATTAGAAGCATCATTACGAGTAGGGATACGACTTAACATACTAAATAATGTATAGGCTCGTAAGGTTGATATATCCATTTTAGTTAATGTTTTCTTTTTCTTGAGTTTCGTAACATCTGATTTAAGTTGTGAAATCATCTTTTCAACTTCACTCATATCAACAAAATTATCTTTTTGTTTATCACTAATAACACCGCTCTTTTGTTCGTCTTCGTATTTATGGTTTAATTCATCTCTTAATTCGGAATACTGTCCTATGAGTTTATCCATGTTCTTATCACTATTCAAAGCCATCAATAAAATAATAATAGCATTATACATATTACGAACACTAGTATAATGTAATCCTTCTAATTTGTTTTCAACATTTTTAGGATTTTTCAAAAACTTATAATCATCAGTATCAAAAAGATTCTTTAATTTCTTTAATTGTACTTCATATTGTTTTATACTATTCGGTTTCAAATTAGGTCTACTCTTTGAAATAATTTCATTTAGTTTATCTGTCTTAATATTCATTTTATAACATAGATTAGATTATATTTTAAGTGAAAAATCATAAAATAAAATATTAAATAATACATACATGGAACTATTAAAAGGTGATTGTTTAGATTTACTCGTCACTATCCCTGATAATTCAGTTAATTTAATTTTAACAGATCCACCCTATAATATTAATCATAATGGATTAAAATGGGATAAGATAGATAAGTATATTGATTTTATGGTAAATGTGTTTAAACAATCTTATAGAGTACTAAAAAAGAACGGATCATTATATTTTTTTC